>SDBT01012964.1_pt1 | contig 13370 bp, 15 predicted proteins | sample 2277101 | NCBI WGS metagenome assembly SDBT01 (sample SAMN10404973, study PRJNA504765) | marine sediment metagenome | isolation source: marine sediment core GS10_PC15, 103 cmbsf | place: Arctic Ocean: Southern Knipovich Ridge | collected 2010 | reverse complement strand
ATACAATGATTACAAACACCATACTGGTTGAAAGTAATATCGGGGTCTGTTGTATCCATACAACATGCCGTGCATCTAATCATAATATTTTTTGATTACGCTAATTACTTCGTCTACGTCCTGTATCGACATATATTGGTTACAAGGTATACGAATAGACTTACTGACATATTCATCTGTTCTTGATAGTTTAAAGTCTAAACCTAACATTTCGTGACTGTGATTTGTAGCTTCATCTCCTAATGTTTCTATGTCATTATCCGTTAGGTATTTCCTTAAACCATCTGCTCTAATTACAAAGTCTTGCCATACTCTACCGTTCCTATTATTAGGTAATAAAATAGGGAGGTCTTTTAAGTTATCAAGATATTTAAAGGCTACCTTCTCACGTTTCCATATATTCTCATCAATATGATTAAGATTGACATTTAATACTGCCGCCCAGACATTATCCAAGCGTGAATTATATCCATACTGCTCGTAAGTAGGTTTATAGTGATTGCGTAATCTACGTAGCTCGTCAGCGAGAAATCTGTCATCTGTAACTATAGCTCCAGCGTCACCAAAAGTACCAAGTATCTTTGCAGGGTAAAAAGAGAAACACCCTGTATATCCCCATGAGCCTGCCTTCCTGCCAAAACGCTTGGCTCCTACTGCTTGAGCTGCATCTTCTATTATAACAATGTCAGGACGGTACTTTATTATTTGTTCCAGTTGGTCCATATCACACACATTCCCCTCCATATGAACAGGGATTATGCACTTAGTATTTTTCGTTATAGCCTTATGGACTTTTTTCATATCCATTAAGCCATCATCTCCTATATCCACAAGAATAGGTGTAGCTCCTACCCTCACAATTACCTCGATAGTCGCTATGAAAGTATTGGACACCGTTATTACTTCGTCCCCTGGGCCTATACCAGCCACCTTTAATGACAACATCAAAGCATCAGTTCCCGAAGCTACACCTATCGCGTGTTTTACACCTATGTAATCAGCAAATCTATTTTCAAACTCCACTACATCACTTTGAAGAATCATCTTACCGCCAAGTAAGGCACGCTTAATAACCGTGTCGTACTCATCTTGATGCTCGGTGTATAATTTTGAAAAGTCTAAGTATCGCATATAGTAGCTTTTTTCCTTACTCCATAAGTATCTGTTTTACGATGACATTCTCGACATAAAGTTCTCCCATTAAAAAGGTCAAACCTTAAATCAGGATATTCTGCAAAAGGTTTAATATGGTCCGCTTCTAAATAAACATTTTTCCCCTCACCATTTCTAGCTCCACACCAGACACACGTATAATCATCTCTCATAAAAACAGCCATTCGCCACACCTTATACAAAACACTGTGCCAAATTTTTACACGCTCTTTAGTAACGCCACCATTCCAATTATGATGTTCTTCTCCACTCTTAAAACTTTGAACACACTTCACTTGCTCTCCCATCTTTCCTTTATTCCAAGGAATACTCCCTTTTTCAAAAGAATATTTATTCCCTTTTTCAAACTTATTTTTAGGTTCATTGCCTTTTTTAAACCCTAACCTAGAATCATTTTTACACTGTTGCCTTAACTTCTCTAACTGTTCTGGTGTTCTTTTGTACATTCCTCTTGGCATATTAATATTTTACCACAAAAAACTTACCTACTCTTTCTGCAATAGCTTCTTCTTCAACAGTCATTAGTTTTTCCGTTAATGTTTCACCTGGTCTTATTCCTATCATCTTTATTGGCAAATCTCTACCAGACTTTTTAAGTATCTTTTTAGCTAACTCAAGAACATTCACTGGTTCTTTCATATCCAATATCCAAATTTCTCCACCCTTGCCCTTATTGCCTGCTTCAATCACTAATTCAACTGCCTCTGGTATAGTCATTGTATACCTCTCCATTCTCTCGTCTGTAACGGTTAATGGCCTACCCTCATTTATTTGTCTCTCCCAAATTGGGATAACAGAACCACGACTGCCTAACACATTACCGAACCTAACAGCAATAAAACCTTTGCCTTGATTTCTTACTATTGTTTCTCCAAGTTTCTTAGTCTGCCCCATAACAGACCGAGCATTAACCACTTTATCCGTAGATATATAAACAAACTTCTTAACTTCATATCTTTGAGCGCAATGAACCATATTGTATGTTCCTATTACATTAGTTTGTATTGCTTCCAGCGGAGTTAATTCCATTGTACCTACTCCCTTGTAAGCGGCCGCATGATACACAACCTGTGGCTTAAAGTCTGAAAAGACATCATTTACTGTGTCATAGTTGCGTATATCTCCTACACGCCCCCATACGTTATAGTCAATAGTCAGGTCATTAATGCCTGTTTCGTTCTGGTCGAGGCAATAAACCTTATGTCTAGATGACAGTTGCTTGACTAGCTCACTGCCTATACTTCCTGATGCTCCTGTGATTAAGATACGCATAATTACAAACGAAAATATCCAGGGCCAAAACTCTCCATAAACTGTCCCAAGTGTCCATATGTGACATAGTTAGGCATGTCCTGTAACACGTTATAATCCTCATTCTCTTCTATATTGTGTGAGAATCCCAACAGTTTGTAAGCCTCTGAACCCTTAACTCCTAACAACTTAACATTCCGATTGCCGTAAAATACATCATTCCTTACCTGCTCAAATGGTCTGAACAGCACAAAGTTAATCATCGAATACACGTAAGGCTTCCAGCCCTCATCTGCCATGCCGCAGGCTATCCCTATCATGGTCTGTTCTTGAATTCCGCAGTTAAGGAACTGATTAGGGAACTTCTTAGCGAAGTCCTCAATAAAATTAAAGCCAACGTCACCCACAATCAATATGGTTTTTGGGTCAGACTTAGCTTTTTCACTAAGTAAGTTGATAAACTGCTGACGCATATGTTTCTTTATCTATATGTAAATAATGCCAATCGTTGTTGTTCTCAAATTCTTTTACTCCCTTACCCTTTACAGTATCACAGATAATAACCATTGGTTGATACTTCATACTCTCATCACCCAACCTAGACCAAGACATATTCACTGCTGCAAAGTCTTGTGGTATTGAGGTTCGGCAAAGTCCGGCCCGAACAGCACGAGGTCAAAGTGGTTGGCGTCGAGAATCTTCAAAGCGGCGTTGCAGGATTGCACGGATTCAACCTCAGAAATCGCAATGGCTGAACCGGCCAACAGGCGTGTCAGCGAGTCGGTGGTTGTCAAACCGTCTTGAACTATCAGGACCCTTAATGATTTGTCTGCAGGGGATCCGTTTCGGGTTCTACTTTTCGAGGGCATTTGTGATTTTTTCCACAAGCTCGGTAAAATCGAAGGGTTTGGCGACAAAATCCGCGATGCCATATGAAGAAACTGCCGCGATATCATCTGCCTCGCAGTATGCGGTGACCATTATTACAGGTATGTCTTTCAAGTCCGGGTGAACTCTGAGGCGTTCGAGCATTTCTCTGCCGTTCATGACCGGCATACCCGTGTCAAGCAGGATGAGGTCCGGCTTATTGTCCATGGCCTTTTCAAGCGCTTCTTTTCCGTTCACCGCGGTGGCGACGTCATATCGGCACCACTCGAGGTGTTTCCGGATCGTGCTGACAAGGTCGGGCTCGTCGTCAACAACGAGTATTCGTGCCTGCGCAGTATTCTTTTTTGACTTGAACAATCCGAACATTTTCGACTTTCTTCTTATATGCAGGCTTGTCTGATTTTCCTGGTCACTGGAACTGTTCCTGCACAAATCTATCGTCTCAAGAGCCCGCTAACATTCATCAAAATGGCGCTGCACCGCCAAAACCACTGAGCCGGCTGAAGTATCCGTTTCAGGTGCACTCATCACCAAGTTTCATTATAGTTTCTAAATGGCCTAATGTCCAGCTTTTTTTTTTGGGACAGCATAAGTGCGTTGAGCCGTCGGCGTTACGCAAATCGGCAAAAACGCCTCTGCAAAAAAGTTACGGTCCACAGAACCGCAAGTATACTTGCAGGCGATAAGGACCTAAAAACAACGTGTTCCGATAAGAAACCGTATTTTCTTGCAGGATTGGTCTTGGTTCCTGCCCTTGCCGGATGTGTAAAGTTTTTCCTTGCAATTTCGGGCGAATTCTATTATCATATTGGGTGGTACAGTCGGTGGAGTTGCCAGTCGTATGTGCTCTCGCCAGGCCTGTAAAGCCGGCGTGAATGAACAAGTAACGACGAGTGAGGGTCGGTCGCCCTGGTATATCGGGCAAACGAAATATCTATGCAAAACCACAATACGATAATTTCGTATATTCGGCAGGAAAATATCCTTGACGGGGAGGCCCTGACAAGGGTCCTCGCCCAACAGAGAGCAAGTGGTCAAAGCCTCATAAGCGTCCTCAAGAAAAGCAAACTGGTAAACGAAGAACAGTTCGCGCGTATAGTCGCCGCGAGTAACAATATAGAATTCATCGATCTTTCGCCGGAAATGGTGGATCCGATGGCGGCACACATGGTGACATACGAGATGGTGAACCGGCATAACATGATTCCGGTGAGGAAAGATGCGAACAAGCTGCTTGTGGCAATGAGTGAGCCTTTGAATCTTGCGGTGAGGGGACAAGTAGAGATAAGGACCGGCGGCAAGGTAGTGCCTCTTGCAGCCATGCCGGAGGCGATCAAGCAGGCTGTGAGCCATCACTTCGACGTGCAGAATGTGACCAGTCAGGCCATAGTTTCGATGCGGCTGAAGGGGGACACGGCCTCAGAGGGCCCAAGCCTTTCGGAACTGGCGATTCAGTCGCGGCGTGTTGCAAATGCGCCCATCACTAAGCTTGTTTCATCGATAATAACCGGTGCAATCGATGCCAGGGCGAGTGACATACATATCGAGCCGCAAAAGCCCGACATGCGCGTTCGTTATCGAATCGACGGGCTTCTGCGTGACGCATTGAACGTGCCTTCGTCGGCCCAACTCGAAGCTATATCCCACATCAAGATCCTTGCGGACATGGACATATCGGAGCGTCGTCTTCCGCAGGACGGACACATAGAAGTAAGACACAACAACCGTGATTACGACCTTAGAGTTTCTTCGCTGCCGGGTATCGGCGGAGAAAAGATCGTCTGCCGCATCCTGGACAAGAGCACGAGCAAATGGTCTTTCGACGAGGTGGTGATGGCCCGTCCCGATAATGAGAAATTCAGGAAGCTGGTGAAGAATCCTTACGGGATGATACTGCTTACGGGCCCGACCGGCAGCGGAAAGACGACGACTCTGTACTCGGTTCTTCAACTTCTCAATACGCGCGAAAGGAATATCGTAACGGTCGAAGATCCGGTGGAATATCGTCTTGACGGCATCACACAGGTGCAGGTCAATCCCGTTATAGGCAGGACTTTTGCTTCTGCGCTGCGAAGCATTCTGCGTCAGGACCCGGATATTATACTGATAGGTGAAATTCGCGACTATGAAACCGCCGAAATTGCCGTCAGTGCGGCGTTGACGGGGCACCTGGTGCTCAGTACGCTGCACACGAACGATGCGGCCGGGGCGATTTCACGTTTGATAAACCTGGGCATGCCACCGTTTCTTGTAGCTTCGTCGCTTCTCGGAACGGTTGCGCAGAGGCTTGTACGAAGGATTTGTCCTAACTGTAAGGAATCGTACACTGCCTCGGCCGAGGAACTGAACCAAATGCTGGCGCCATCAGAGAAGCGGACCGAGACCGGGTTGTACCGCGGTTTGGGCTGTAACAGTTGCTATCATATAGGCTACTACGGTCGCAAGGCGATCTACGAGGTATTGCCTGTTTCGCAGCAACTCCGCAAGATGATTGTAAACGCCCAGAGCGACGATGCGATCAAGCAGCAGGCAATCGCCGAGGGGATGCATACACTGCGTCGAAGTGGCATCGAAGACGTGCTGCGCGGAGTGACGAGCCTGGAAGAACTGGTGCGACTTGTTGATATGAGAACGGAATAATGGCAGTCTACAAGTATATCGCAAGGGACAGAAGCGGGACCAAGTTCTCCGGTACGTATAACAACATCGAAAATATCGGTGTTCTTCGCCGTGAACTGACCAAGATCGGCTGTACCCTCGTTAAGGCCCGTCGTGAAAAGGCGCCCGCGATGAGGCACGGCAAAATAAGCCAAGCTGAAATAGTGACGTTCGTGTACGAGTTTGCGGGGATGTTCGCCGCGGGCCTTGCCATACCCCGGTGCCTGAGGGTCTTGGAAAGCAAGGCTGAAAGTCCCGGTTTTAGATACGTTCTGTCGGACATTCGTGAAAGCGTTGAGACAGGCTCGACCCTTAAGGATGCGTTCGAAAAACATGACAGCGTATTCTCGGGTTTTCTGATCGGGATGCTCGAGGCGGGCGAATCGAGCGGCAAGCTCCACGAGGCGCTTGAGATAAGCGCCAACTATCTCGAAAGCCAGGCCGATCTAAGGCGCAGGGTGCAATCGGCTTTTACGTACCCGATAGTTCTTGCTGTAGTGTGCTTTGCGGTCATCACGTGCCTGTTGATCTTTATTATCCCGACATTTTCGAAAATATACAGGCAGTTGCACGTTCCGTTGCCGCTGCCGACACAGACGCTTGTCAACCTCAGTTCACTGGTTATTAGCTGGGGCTGGGCGATTCCTCTGGGTATCGCGGCTATCATACTGCTTGCCAGGCAGTGTCGCAAGGTTCCTTACATAAGAGCGCGGTGGGATATATTAAAGTTAAAGATGCCTGTTTTCGGAAATCTTAACAGGATGATCGTTGTCTCACGTTATATACGAACCTTTGCGATGCTTACATCTACGGGTGTGCCGTTCCTGGAGGCGCTCGATATTGCCAGCCAGGTTGCGAATAATGCAAGGATGTCTGAAATAACCGCTGATTTGCAGCAGGCGGTTGAATCCGGCTATCCGATTGCAAGGGCGATGGAAAGGCATGACATTTTTCCCCCGGTGATAATCCAGTTGGCGACTTCGGGAGAAGAAGCCGGGGCGCTACCGGATATGCTGAATAGAGGGGTGGATTTTCTCGACAAGATTATCAACAGAATAATAAACAGTCTGATCGTGAAACTTGAGCCGACTTTGACGGTAGTAGTGGGGCTAATTATAGGCTTTATGCTTATATCGGTGTATCTTCCGCTGTTTGACTATGTAAAGCACGTAAGATAATGAGTAATCGTTGCCCCGGCCGGCAAACGCCGAGCGCAAGCAGGACAGCGCAACAGGCGGACATAAGTCCCATAAAAGCAGCATACGTGGTTCCGGATCAAAGTGATTATCGTAAAATATTCACTGACAGACGCTTATGACTTGTTATGGTGCAAGTGGATATTTGCCGCGTGCTGAAGCTTTTTTTAACAAAAGGCGGTCTGTTGGGCAAAAGTTGGCGCCGAAGACGGTCAAGCAGGCAAAAAAGATGTTGACATCGGACGAAGGATGTTGTAGAATAAAGCTTTGGCGTAGATGGACTTAGGGTTATACTTGATATAAGAAGCCTGCTGTGGTGTGGGGTATCGAAAACATGGTTTTTAAAGATAGGAGATAGATAATGAATAAGAGGAAGGGTTTTACGTTAGTTGAGTTGCTGATCGTGGTTCTGATCCTCGGGGCACTGGCGGCAATTGCGCTGCCGAGACTGGCTGATAACGTCAAAACTGCCAAAACGAATGCCTGCCGGACCAACATCGACACAATCAATTCTCAGTTGGAATTGTACAATGCGGAAGTGGGGCAGTATCCGGCTAATATCATCGCGGAACTCCTGCAGATTCCTAAGTATTTTCCTGAAGGTGCGCCCCAATGCCCGGACGACGGTACTTACTCGTACATAAGCACAACGGACGGACAGACAGGTTATGGCAGGGCCCAGTGCTCCGTAACTGCTCATAATTAGTAACAACAAGCGAGACATTCGAGAAACTCATAAACGGAGAGGGTGTTCTGTCCCGAAACAGTGGACTGGGGCGTTCAGCGTTTAATTGCTGTCGTTCTTGATGCGTTGAGGTAGTCATATTATGTCGAGGCAGCCAAGAGCATTTACCGTTACGGAACTGCTGATAATTGTTGTAGTTGTGGGTGTGTTAGCAGCTATAGCGATGCCACGGCTTGATTTTTCGGTCATCTCGAGACGCAAAGCGGAGGTTACTGCGAAGAGGATTGTTACCGACCTTCGACGTACTCGCAGGCTGGCAATTGCTCATGCTGCCAAACGTTCGAGTTTTAAGTTGGTAATGACCGGTTCGGATGCTTATACCGGCTATGAAATAATCAGTTCGGCCCTGGGACAGGTTGTGGATTCATACTCGATTGATCCGGACGTCACGTGCACAGGCGGCCAGACCTTTCGATTCGGGCCAAAGGGGGAACTATTAACGGACAGCAGCAACCCGCTTATGGTCTCGTCGCGGGGAAAGACGTATACGATCAGGATTACTCGGGAAACAGGTATGGTGGAATGCGAGTCAAACTGACCAGACTGTTGACAGTGCAATGTCTCGCCCGGAACAAGTCGGACGGGTTTACGCTCACGGAGGCTATTGTGGCGTCAGGGCTGCTGATAATCGCCATAGTCCCGGTACTGAAAGCTTTGACGGTGGCGCATCTGAACGCAGCTATTGTCGAACGGCGCACACACAGTCTTAATTTCGCGCAGGCCAAGCTGAACGAGGTGCGGGCGCTGTCGATCTACAGTTATTCACTCAATTTTTCCGGTACGGACTCCGGTTCGGCGCCATACCTTTGCGAAGTTTCCGATCCGAATTACTCGCAGGCCCCGCCCGACCTAAGAGCGATAATTGTTTCGGCCGGGTATGACATCGACGGTAATATGCGTCTAAGTGCCGAGGAGACGTTTGTCATGCTCGAGACGCTAATCACCAGGAGGTGGTGATGGTGTGTGGATTCCAGGCTTACATACGCGTTGTCAGGCCAGCCCAGAGCGACCGACAAACCGCAGGTCGCGGCGAAACAGCACCGATGTCCGATCGAAGCGGCCATGCGCGGTCCGGCGGCGTAACCCTTGTCGAGATGATTGTGGCCCTTGTGGTAATGAGCATCATCTTTGCGGCGGTGTTTCCACTGTTCAGAACGGTACAAACAAATTGGGATGCCAAGGCCGGTGCCGCTGAATGCGTTCAAAACGGCAGAATCCTGATAGATCACATACACTTTAATCTTTCCGAGGCGATGCGAATAACGGCGGTGAGCCCTTCCATTCAACACACCGGGTATATACAATTTGAAGACAATGAGCACCGCATACTCAGGTATGACATCGATGCCGCAAGCGGATACGTACGTTTCGGGCTCGTGGGACAACCGGCAAATTTAGGCGGCCCCGTCAGCCGCCTGCAGTTTGTCTGTTACGATGCAAATAATCTGACCGCGCCAATTACAGATGTGAACAAGATCCGCTACGTAAAGGTCTCAACAACGGTAAATAATTTTGCGAAAGTGGGGCAGGACAAGACTTTTGAGACGCGAGTGTATCTGCGTGCAAACGGTCTGCCACTTTTCGTGAAGGTGGACATCGGCGCCCAGGACCAGCCGGTATATGAAGGCTTTACGGGATGGAGTGTCGGCAATGATCAGGGAAGTTTCAGCGAGCGAACTTTGGCGATCGGCGGGATAGTTTTCAGATTAAGAACGGGCCTGAGCGGTAATCTTGGTTTCAGATTTAGACAGGGTGGCCCGCTTGGCCGCGATTTCGCGTATCCCGTCAATTATGATCCGGTAAATATCGATGACAACAAGCTGGTTCTGACGATCGAGAACCTGCCTGAAGGCAATTACTTTTTTAAGGGCTGGCACAACATATTCTGGCTTCAGGATGAACCGGGACGCCTCGTGGACCCTCAGGCGATCGATGTGGAGGTCAGCGGAGCCGTCCATGCTCATACAGACGATCTCTTTGTACGCCAGACTACAAGCCCTTATGATAAGCCCGGTTCCCTGGGTGAAAGTAACGTCAGTTTTACCAAGGCAGGAGAAGGAGACGTCATTATTACCTTCACCCCAAAGTAAAACAACAGTTGCGAGGAAACGAGAATGTGCGAGAAAGTGCACAAGACAGCAATCCTTCTGACATTGACTTTGCTGGTACTCGGACAGACAAGTACGGCATGGGGCCTGTTCAATACTCACTGGGTCGGCGGAGATGGCCTCTGGAGCCTGGAAGGCAACTGGAGCAACGGCCAGCTTCCAACGCCGGACGCTCATACGTATATTGACGACATCACCAATGGAACAGGTCCTACAATCACCTCAGGGACCACCGCCAATACACTGATATTGAGCGGACCCTCATATGATGTGGGTGACAACTCCACACTGACCGTCAACCGTGGAAGTCTGAGCGTTCATGATGAGTGGCGGATTTGTGAAAATGGGGGAATGGCAGCAGTCACAATCGGGGCCGGAACCGTGTGGGTTAAGAACCGCATATATCTGCCTTACAGTGGCACCGGTACGGCGAGGTTTGACATGCTTGGGGGAACCACCATAACGCAGGACCTGCGGGTAAACACAGGCGGCGTGCTTACGCTGGCCGGCGGTAACGCACATATCAGCAATATGCTGGAAATATTGGGTGGCACGCTGAATGTGAAGCGCGGCCTTATTAAAGCGACTGCGCTCGACGTGGTTCGTGGGGAGGTGAACCTCTATGGGGGGGCGCTGACAGTCACCAGCCAGGAACTTTTCCTGGATAGCGATAGTAAGATCGAGATTACCTCGGCAGCAGGGATAGCAGACGAAGCCGGTGGTATACTGATCGTTGACGGCAACCAGGTTAATGCAAGCTGGCTGGATGATATTGTATTCAGTCTCGATCCGTGTGACCACGGCGGTCATAAGAACGCCGTCTACAACAGCGAAAAAGATACCACCACAATAACATCGTCGAAGCCGCCTCCCGTGCCTGATCCCAATCGCCGCGCGGTTCTCAACGGTTTCATGCTGGCCCAGATGGATACGAAAATCAGCAGGCCGGCGGAGGTACTTCAGGTCGACATCGGCTGTGTGGACCAGTTGATTGCCCCGGGCTTTGAGCAGTGGAGCTTAAGTGATGTTTCTGGGCAGTGCATATGGGCTTATAGCGAGTCGTCCGGTCCCGCGATGTTTGTACGCCATATTGGCGACAATGTCACATTCATTATTCGATCTCGGTTGAATAACGACTGCAGTTTTCGCAACCGATATGATGAAGGCCGGGGCGGCGGAACACTCGGTGGTGATCTGGTTTATCCGTACGACGATTTCGGAACGCAGCCTGGTCAAGGTCAAATGTCCCTGACCATGAAAGGGTTGCTCGCGGACGAGTATAAGCTTGTTACATATCACAATGATCCGCTGTACGGACTGCCGCGATGCGAACTCAAAGCCGAGGTCAGCGGGGCAGTTCTCCTGTGGCAGGGCGACCACAATGTGCAGCAATCCGCTTCGGGTGTGGATGGGGACGACTTTTCGAGTTTGAGCTATAGTCTTGTGACTTTTACGGCGAGCGGCAGCGGCGACGTGATTGTCACGTACACGCCGACGGGCGCAGGGGGCGAAGGTCCCAACGAGAACAGGCTGAAGGTAGGGATCAATGGATTTAGACTCTTTAAACAGTGGGCTACGGAATTAATAGAGCCTTAAAAGTGTTTACTGGTACGAGTGGATTTGCCTATGAAAGCCAAGCAGAGAAATAGAGGCGTGGTGCTGCTGGTTGTGGTCTTTGTAATAGCACTGCTTGCAGTGACCGTTATAGGGATACTACAAATCAATACGGAGGAAATACAACTCATTGACAGTCAAGTTCGCGCGGCGCAGACGCTGGCTATAGCTGAAGCGGGGCTGAACGACGCGCTCTATCAGCTTCGCCGAGACCGAAACTGGACCGGCGACACACGTGGCAAAACGGCGAACTTTGCAAACGGCTCTTACACAATCAGAGCAAACTCGGGACTTGCCGGATCTGATATTACTTCCATAGCGACATTGAAGCCGCCGTTAGCCGCATTTCGCGCCGAAATACGAGCCCTTGTGACAATACAAAATGCTGTCCAGCCGCCGTACATCATAAGAATCGACAGCCTCGTGATAAACGAGTGACACCGGATGCGCCGCTGCGGCAGAAATCAGAACAACTGCATGGTGACCGCTGGGACCTGCATTGATGAGCATTAAAGGAAACGGCTGGAATCATCCGATGTGTGCACATCTTTTTTTGGGTCGCATTGCCAGCGGCTGTTGAAAATCGCTTTTGTATTATAGGACGTGCTTGCTTCTGCCCGCTTGCTGTGCAGGTCAATTCCAGGCGATAAACAGGCCTTTTCCTGTGTGCAGAGAATTTGCCTGAGCCAGGATGTGTAAAGCATATAGTGTGCGTGAGATTTGTCTTGCCTTGAAGGCATGGAATTGGTAGAATACTTGTGTAAAGTCTTATCAGGACGTCTGTTGGGTAACACCATACAGGAGTGAGGTTCACCCGATATTGTGTTGTGCGATGGGGACTAAGCGTGGGAAATGTGCGGAGAAACGGTGGAATAGCGCCGCTGGTGACAGCATGGATTGCTGCGTTGTTGTGCGCAGCGACTGTGTGCATGCGCCGGGTCCTTGTCCGAGAATCGAAGGTTTGAGGGCTGTGAACAATGTTCGGTAAAACCGCACTGGGCATAGATATCTCGAATGGCCGTATAAGCATGGCGCTGCTCAAGAAGGGCAAGAGCGGCGTGCGACTGCTTAAGGCTGCCAGCGGTCCGATTCCCGAAGGAGCTGTACAAAACGGCAACATCCAAAATGCCGCTGCCCTGGCCAAGGCTATAAAGAAAGTGAAAGCCCGCAACCGAATACACGAACATTACTCGGTTCTATCGCTGGTAGCCGATCCTGTACTGATGCAGATTCTGGATTTGCCCCAGACTGTGCCGGCCAACATAAGTCAATATGTGCGTGATGAGGTAAAGCATTACGTGGTCCTTCCAAGACAGAAGACGGCGGTGGACTTTTGCGGGATAAACTCCTCAGTCAGATCCGCCGGCCATCGGCTTCTGGTTGTAGCGACCGACAGTCAGAAAATCGAGGATATGGGATTGTTCAAAAATACGGCAATATTTTTGACGACCGATCACGGATTTTATCACGGGGAACATTTTCTTACCGGAAAGTCAATCATAACGGAGCAGGGAAGCTGCAATATACCGTTATATGAAGAAATGGCGCATGTTCCGCTGATAGTGCATTATCCCGGTGCGGAACCGTTTAGAAGCGATGCATTTGTCCAGCCGCCGGATGTTGTGCCGACCATACTCGATCTTTTTGGGATTAAGAAACCGGAGTTTGTAAACGGTAAGTCGTACAAGGAAATCTTAAAAGGTGCTGATAAACCGCACAGGGATTTTGCGGTAACAT
>SDBT01012963.1_pt1 | contig 13370 bp, 11 predicted proteins | sample 2277101 | NCBI WGS metagenome assembly SDBT01 (sample SAMN10404973, study PRJNA504765) | marine sediment metagenome | isolation source: marine sediment core GS10_PC15, 103 cmbsf | place: Arctic Ocean: Southern Knipovich Ridge | collected 2010 | reverse complement strand
GGTATAGTAGCCCAGTCTTGCCGTGAAAGACCAGTAGTCCCAGGCGTCGTCCCCGCTGAGATCGGGCCTGTAGGTGGTCGCAAACTGAGCGCCCAGCGAGAACGTACCCGCTCCGTGGGTAAACTCCAGGCTGCCTGCAACGTCCATAGTGACCCGCGTAATAGTGCCGGCGGACAAGAGCTTTTCCAGCGAGATGCCGCCGAGCCCTTGTACGGAAAAGCCCAGGGCATTCATCTCTCCCATCTCGAACCACATCTCGAAATGAGGCCCGCCGTCAACAACGAGCACTTCCTGAGGAGCATAGTAGTTGAAATCCTCCTCGTTCACCGAATCCTGGAACGTTCCGCGGATAGGCAGGCTGAGCGCGATGTGGGGCTTGTCGATCCGAAAGATACCCAGTGTGAGCTCTTCACTCGCTTCCCATATTAGATTTCCGTCGGTAATGATTTCGGCTTTGCCGTAAGTTCGGGATCCCGAATACTTGAAGGGCCAGACATCGATAAAGGAGAAATCGACGGAGGCACTGAACTCTATCGTGTTGTCGTACAGCTCCGCCCGGCCCGGTGCGAAGGTTTCCTCGTTGCGACCGAAACGATATCCCAAACCAAAGTAGACGTAGTCACCCAGTTTGAGCGTAGCGTCCAGCAGAAAGACCGGTGCAATCATGGTGTAGCCGACATAGTCGAAGGGTTGCAGCGCTCCGCTCAGCTGCGATGCATCATCCTGCTCGAACAGCTCGGTCCAGAGATTGATGCCGGCCTGCGGATGAATCTCGAGATTTATAAAGTACAGGTCTATAGGAAGCCCCAGAAAAAGACCATGCACCAGGTACGAGTACGGTGTCTCTCCTTCTCTCCAGATTTGGTAGGCGCGCACCAGGTCGTTCTCGTAGCGGGCGGACCACCCGAATACGGTGCTCAGGGGATTCACGAAACCAGCTTCCGCGTGAAACTTGATGCGCTGGGTGTCCACGAAAGACTCACCGCTCAGGTTTACGAAGTCGGCGTGCCGGCGGGCCAACTCGTTATAACGGTACGATACGTTTTCATAGAGAGGGTCCTCGTAATAGACGCGCTCGTAGCTCTTCATGGCCTGATACCAGTCGCCCCGCCACTCGTAGACATTTCCGAGACGAAAGATAGAGGCGGTGTCCCACGGGTCCACGGCCAGCACCTGACGGAACTGGTTGATGGCGGCGGGTAGATTCTGCTCCTTGATATAATAATCACCAAGCTCCCTGCGAATCAGATAGGTGGCCTCCTGCAGGAAATAGACGGCACGAAGGAGCTTATCGCGCAGCAACTGGTGCATTTCGTCAATGTCGACCTGCATATCTTTGGACTTGTCGCCGGCTTCCGCGGCGATCTGATCGAGCTCGTCCAGAACCGCTTCGATGGCCTCTTCCGGGTTAGCGGTCCGCGCCGGCCTGGCTTCGGCCACCGCGCTCATGCCGCGCATGAGCTCGCCCAGACCAACCAGGTACGGATATTGCGACACCAACTGCACCCGAGACTGCTCGAGCACGGCTCGCGCCTCTTCGGCCTCGCCCAACCAGTGCAGAGTCTGGAAATAGGCGTAACGGTATTCGACGAGCATAGTTTCGGAACCCATCAGGTCCGCCAGTTTTCCCTCGGCCGCAGTCAGATTCTCGTCATATTGCGAGACGCGGCCCGACACGTAGCCGGCCAACTGAACGCCACGGGACTCTACTTCCCGCAATTCCTGCATGAATAGATTTCGGTCCCAGGTCCAGCGGTTGGACTTTATAATGCTGCGAAAGGTCTCGTCTTCCTTCTGCTCCTCTTCACGAATACGGGCCAGGTTCTGTACTTCCCGTTCGTAGAGGCCGATTTTATCGCGATAGATTTCGGCCATACCGCGGGCCTGCCCCAAGAGCAACAGCAGATTCTCGTTCTCCCTCTCGAGCGCATCCTGAGGATCCTCTCCTTCCGGCTGAGGCAGCTCCTCACCCTTCTCCCTTGCGGCGTTCACCCTTTCCTGAAAGCTCTCCTGGGCCTGCTGAGCGGATCGATAGCCGGTAGAGCCGTGTTCAATTCTCCGCGAAACCGCTTGACTCTATCCGGAAAGTACTTGGCGAAATTGAGGAAGACGTAACTGCGATCCATCATCTCGAAAAAATCGAGAGCGCTCTCATCCATCTGCCTCAAAGCTAAAAATGCGTGGTTCACCAGAATATTGAGGTACTCGTCTATGGCCTCTCTGCGCAGCCCGTTCCAGAAATAGGTTTGGGCCAGCACCTCTCTCAACGCCAGGTTATCTTGCTCCCCTTCGAGCCTCTGCACGTAGCCATCGATGACTTCCTGCTTGAGCCCTTGCTTCTCGTGGAAGATATCCAGGTAACGTGACAGGCGTTCAGAGGCCAAGAAGCTCTTCTCCGTCAATTCCCGTATCTGCTCGGCTTCCTTGCGCATGGCGTTATTGTAATAGGTTTCTTCGAGCAAGAGGTATGTTTCGAGATTTTCCGGGAAGCGTCGAATGGCTTTTTTGTATACATCCATAGCCCTTTCCGGGTAGCCGTTCACATCGAACGTGCGTGCCAGGCTGATCCACAGGTCGAAATCTTCGCCCACTATCTCCTCGGCTCGATCGAATCGATCCTGCGCGGACCTCTCTTCCCCGGACCACAGGTAAGTCAGACCGGCGTTGACGATGATATCGAGATTGTCGGGGAAATTTGCCACCCCGCCCGTGAAAAATATGATGGATTTGTCGTAACTTCCCGTCCAGGCCGCCACTTTGCCCGCCTCCAGCCAGTTGTCCAGCCTATCCGGATCTTTGATCAGCAGATCCTGGTAGATCTTCAGCCCTTCTCTCACATCCCCTTTCCAGATGCGGTTCTTGGCCAGCAGCAGCATGAAGTCCAGGCTGTCGGGGTCGAGAACGGCCGCACGCTTGAGGTATTTGATCGCGCTCAAGTGATCTCCCAGGAGGGTGTAGATCAGCGACAGCTCGATGTAGGGCTGCAGTTCTTTAGGGTCCTCGCGGATGAAAATCAGATAATCTTCGATATCGCGAAAGGGATAGTCCATGGAGCGATCGTCCATGTCGCTCGGAAAGACCTTGGGCAACGGTTCGCCGGTGAGCCTTTTGCCCCCTTCCTTACGCACCAGAAAAAAAGCATCCAGATAGAAATAGTACTTGCCGTCGTAGCGCCGCTTCTCCTCGACTTCGAATCGGATGGTGTGCCTGCCGCGCGTCAACTCCACCTCGTTCACCATGCACCAGTAGTAGGAAGGGGCGTACTGCCCGGCGACGCTTATATCCTCTCTGTAGCCGGGAAGGGGCTCTTGACCGTCAACGACGTAGCGAAAGGGGGAAGAGTACGACGGAAACTGCTCGTCCTGCGGCCCCGGGGGAGTGCCGCCGTACCAGAGCTCGTAGTTACCGGGCGCCTCGACGTAGAATACAAACTCGGCGTAGAAAACGGAACCCCACTGCACCTCGCGGGTACGGCTGAGCTGCAGGGTTCTGAACCCCGAACAACTGTAGTTGAGTATAGGCTCTTGATTGAAATTGGTGGAAACCGCATCTTCCCCTTCCACGAAAATGATGTTCGGGTTTTCCGCGGGGAAGACGGGTTCGACTTGCCGGTCAGGAGCCTGGGGCTGGTCCTCCTGTTGCCCCTCCCCCTCCTGGGCTGTTGTGTCTTCCGTAGTCGCCTGCCCTTCCTGCGCCCAGACGGCCCCAATCAGGAAGCAGACACCCACGGCTGTAGCCAGAGTGAGTTTCATTATTGTACGCATGGCAGTCCCCTGTTTGCTCTGAGTTCTTTCGTATTGCCCCTTCGCGGCCGAGACGGACCGTTTTCGCCACCCATATTACCATAAAATGGCGGTAATTCACGTCTCCCTTGATTATCGGCGCATAATCCGTGCACTTGGAGGCCTCTGCAGGGCGATCCGACGCCTTTGACGCCGGGCGGGCTGTTCCATATAATGAGCTTACATGACCCCTCCCAAATCCGCGAGTCCCATTGTACGAAGCGGGGAGTTATTTTTATTTTCTCTCATTATCGCGGCCATCAACCTCTTGTTCCGCCAGAACCCGGGTTTCTTCAAGGGATCCTTCAATCCCTATCTGGCCCTGGCCCTCATCGTGGCCGCGTACTACGGAAAGTACACGGCTTCCTGAGCCTGCTGTTTTCCAGCCTTATGATCGCTCTGCCCCTCCCCTTTGCCCTGGACTCGATCCACGGCGATGTCTGGAAAACGCAGTACTGGCAGACCCTCAGAGAGGCGGCGCTGCTGCCGCTGGTTGTGACTCTGATTGGCGTCTACGTGTTCGGCATCATCAGGGACTCCTTTACCACCGGCGCGGAACGCTGGAAGCTGCGCCTGAAATTTGTCTCGCGGGCCAAGGGTATGCAGCACCGTCAAATACGGGGCCTGGAGACGGTCAACCGCGAGCTGGAAGAAAGGGTGTCGCGACAGCAGGACTCAATAACCACACTGCACTCGCGGATACAGGGGCTCTACTCACTGGATCTGTCCAAAACCCTCGATTCGCTCCTGGAAACGGTGCAGAAATTCACCGGCGCCACCAAGGCTTCGATCTGGAAACACGAGCCGAAATCCAGGCGCCTCAGGCTGGCGGCTTTCGCGGATTGGAGCACCGCCGAGAAGGCCAACACGGCTATTTCAGACAGCGACAGCATAGAAGGCTGGGTCCTGCGCAACAACCTGATGTTCTCGATCAAGCTCCTGCTTCAATACGACAATCTGCAGAACCTCGACACCAGCCGCAACCTGCTGACGCTGCCCATTTCCGCAGGCCGGCAGGTGTGGGGGGTGCTCAACATCGAGGAGATCCCCTTCGCCAAATACAATCTGTACACCGAGAAGATGCTCATGATGATTCTCGCGCTGGCAGGCCCGGCCCTCGAACGGGCTGTCGAGTACGAGTCCGTTTCCCGGCAGAAAGACATACACCCCGTCACCGGCTTGCCTTCATACTCTCATTTTCACAGCCTGCTGCAGAGCATTATACAGCGCATCAAAGTCCAGTCCGGCACCCTGTGCATCATCATAATCGAGCTGGCGAACTTCCTCGAGCTGCAGTCAGAATTCGGCGAGGACAAAGCCTGTGCGTTGCTCCACCGTATAGGCAAAGAGGTCGAGCAAATATCGAGCAACAGGGCCAGTCTCTTCCATTACAAAGCAGACGCTCAACTGGTGGCGCTGCTGCCCAACCTGGACTACGACGGGGCTTCTCTGTTCTGCCTGGATCTGCTCGGCGCCGTGAATGAAAAGCAGTGGGAGATGGACGGTCAGGAGGTAGCGTTGGAAACGATCGTGGGTTACGCAGCCCTGGGGAACAAGCAAACCTCCGCTGAAGAAATGCTCGAGACCGCGGAGAACTTATTGGAGATGCAGAAGGTATAATGCCGACCGGATTCGACTACCTGAGACAGACACGAGCCAGATACAAACCCAAGACCCCCAACGCCGCCCTCAAAGCGTTTGCGGCCCGGATTCTCCCGATCCACGCTTTTATTAACATGGGCACTTCCGTGAAGCCGCTGGACGAAGAGCCCTACGACCTGGACGATATCGAGCGGGTACTGGCTCGCGAAAACCTGGATTTGCAAACCAACCTGCTGCTCATGAGGCTTTTCGAACGCATGGTCAAAAACGAAGACGCCGAGATCGCCCTCTTCGCCGCCGAGAGCATGAACTTGATCGAAAACCGCTACAACAAGAGCATCAGGGCCATGAAGGAGAAAATAACGGTTCGGGAAGACGACAACGTCGCGATTTCCGAGCTTTGCCGGTTGTACTATGAGCTGGCACAGGTATATGAACCGGTACAATCGATCAGGAACTTTTACCTGAGAGAGTCCCACGCCTATCTCGTCAAGCTTATCGAAGGGCATGCGGCGGGGCGGGAAGACATCGGGCGACTCATCAATATTTTTATCCGCTTCGGCGACTACGACAAAGCAATGGCAGTCGCCGACAGGTATGGCGACGCGAACGACGCGTATTTCCTGTGGTTGAAGGCCGAGATCGAGTTCCGCAGGCGCAACTTCATCGGCGTGTTCCAGATTTGCACATGGCTAATGCAGAGGAAGGACCAGCTCGACGAGACCGAGCAGGACCTGCTTTCCTACTGGTTGGGACACTGATGTCTGAAACGATACGAGTCTGCCTGGTCCTGGAGGGTTCCTACCCCTTCGTAACGGGCGGTGTGTCCTCCTGGGTACACCAGCTCGTAGGCGCGCTGCCCGAAATAGAGTTCAGCCTTTTTACCATCTCCCCCGGACCGGGTCAGACGCTGCGGTACGAGCTGCCGGACAACGTCGTGGAGTGCAAGGATCTGGACATTACGAGCAAGCGCGATATAACCAGCAAGCCCCTTAAAAAAAAGCAGCTCATGGCCGAAATCAGACAGATGCACGAGCAGATGGCTTTGGGCACCGCCCCTGAGTTAGACAGCCTCTTCGAAAAAATGCCGGACGGCTACTTTCTCTACGCCGACTCGGTGTCCGACAGAGTGGGATGGGAGATAATAACGGAACACAACACGCGCGGGAACCCGGTCTACCCTTTTGCCGACTATTTCTGGGCCTGGAAGTCGGCCCATGACATGATGTTTTCCGCGATGGGCACCTCCCTGCCCGAGGCGGACATCTATCACGCCATCTCTACCGGCTACGCCGGCCTGGCGGCGTTGTCGGCCAAAATCAAACGCAAAAAACCACTCGTGCTCACGGAACACGGGCTCTACCACAAGGAAAGGGAGATGGAGATTCGCCGGGTCAAATTCATTCGGGGCTATCAGCGGGACATGTGGATCAACATCTACAATAGTTTGAGCCGTCTTTGCTATCGCTACTCCGATCTGATCATCTCCCTGTTCGAGTACAACCGCATGAAGCAGGTCGAGTTGGGCGCCCCTGCCGGCAGAACCCTGGTCATTCCCAATGGCATCGACACGGACAGCTTCGCCGTGGAGAGGAAGCAGCGCGACGGGGGATTCCACGTCGGCCTGGTCGGGCGCGTCGTGCCTATCAAAGATATCAAGACCTTTATCTCGGCCTGCAAGATCATTGCCGATGCAGTGCCTGACTCCGTGTTCTACTGCATCGGCCCGGCAGACGAGGACCCCGAATACTTTGAGGACTGCAAGCGTTTGGTGGAGAGCCTCAGGTTGTCAGAGTGTTTTGAGTTTACCGGCAGGGCCGATGTCCGGGAGTACTACTCATTTCTCGATGCGATGCTCCTTACCAGTGTGCGCGAGGCGCAGCCGTTGGTTATCCTGGAGGCCTACTGCGCAGGGGTGCCGGTGGTCTCCACCAAGGTGGGCAACGTGCCCGAACTGCTGGATTACGACGAGCGTTTTCTGGCGCCCTCCAAGGATCCCGAAAAACTGGCGGCAGGGGTCAAGTTCATCCACGACAATCCCGGCGAAATGCGCGATCTGAACGCCAAGAACCGGGAAAAGGTGCTGAGGTTTTACGACCGCCACGCCCTGCACAGGCGTTACCGCAACATCTACCGCGATATAAAGGCGGGTCACCCTATCAAGGCAGGCTAGAAATGGCAGGAATAGGATTCGAGCTACAGAAATTGCTCCGAGGGGGCGGCATCGGTTCCTTCTTCAAAGTCGCCCTGGCGGGCATCGTCATCGTGGCGGGACCCTGGCTGCTGGCCATAATCGCCATCTTCACTATCGGCCGCATCGCCGGATCGATCCTGGCCGAAAACCAGGCTCTCTTCATGTCCATCATCATCTACACTTACGCCTCGTCGCTCTTCCTCTTCGGCGGACCTCACTACATCTTCACCCGCTTCCTCTCCGATCTCATCTACGAAGAGAAAGAAGGAGAGGCCGGCGCGTCGCTGGTCATTTTTTGCCTCGTGATCTTCGTCACAGCCAGCGCCATCGCCATTCCGGTGCTGGCCGGTATAGGTGCCAAGGGGTTATCCCACCCACAGCTCTTCAAGTTCTCGGCCTGGCTGTTCTACGTCAACGTCAACATCCTCTGGGTTTTGATGATTTTCATTTCGCTGCTCAAACGGTTCATGGCCATCTTCGTCGCTTACCTGGTCGGCATGCTTGTCTCGGTTGTGGGCCTGAAGCTCGTGGGCTCGTTCTTCGGGCTCGGAGGCGCCATGCTGGGCTTTGCAGCGGGACAGGTGCTCACCACAGCAATCCTCTCGATCATGGCCCTGAAGGAATATTTTCCCAAGAACATTTTAGCAACCGTAAAAGCATTTATTGCGCACGTGCCCCGTTCCAAATACCTGTTCCTGGCCGGGCTCTTCTACCACTGGGGAATCTGGATAGACAAGTTCGTTTTCTGGTTTTGGGCGGGCGACAGGGTGCCCGGCACGCTGTTCCGCCTCTTCCCCGCCTATGATATTCCCGTATATCTCTCCAATCTCAGCATGATTCCCGGGCTCATATACTTCGTCGTTGTCTGTGAGACGGATTTCTACATGGAGCTCAAACGGTTTCTGAATGGACTGGCGGGAGAAATATACTCGACAATACAGAAGAATAAATACGCCCTGATACACCAGATGAAGAAAGGATTGGTCGAGCAAGGCGTGTTTCAGGGGCTCCTGACCCTGGTCCTCGTACTGCTGGCTCCCGTAATAATCGACTCGCTTCTCAGCTCGTCCATCGATCCTCTCGTGCTGAGGATGGTGCTGCTGGCAGTGCTGTGCCACTTTTCCTACCTTACCCTGATGACGTTCCTCTTCTACCTGCAGCTCTACAAGGAAGCCGCCTTCTCGAGCCTGTGCTTTTTCCTGATTAACACGCTGGCCAGCCTGGGTACGACCGTTCTGGGAAACCCGCGCCTGTGCGGGGTGAGCTACCTCGCGGCGGGGGCTGCTGCCAGCGTTTTGGCCTTGATCTTCATATTCTCGAAGGTAAGAGATATCGACCGGCGTATCTTCGCCCGGTACAGCTCTGCCTGATCGAAGGAGAGCCCATGCTCAACCGTGTTTTTCTGCTAATCCTCAGCATCGCCGTTTCGCTTGGCGCCGGCGCCTGCGCTACCCTCGACGCTCAACAGAGACAGTCATTCGAGCAGATCGATGGTTTCCTCTATCAGCTGCAGAAAATAGACCTGGTGGCCGTAGGGCTGAGCGACTACGACCTGGCCATAATCGACTATTCGAAAGACGGTCATGAAGAGGGAGAGTGGTCTCGCGACCAGATAGAGTGGCTGAAGCGCAGCGGAAAGGGAAAATACGCACTGGCCTACATCTCCATCGGCGAAGCCGAAAGCTACCGCTTCTACTGGAGTGACAGGTGGAAAACGGGGCAGCCGGATTGGCTGGGACGCGAGAATCGCAGTTGGAAGGGCAACTACAAGGTCAAGTACTGGAATCCCGCGTGGCAGCGGATCGTGTTTTCCTATCTGGACCGGATTATCGACCAGGGCTTCGACGGCATCTACATGGACATCATCGACGGGTTCTGGTACTGGGGTGCCGAAGCCGCTCGCAGGGGTGAGAACGAACAGCTGGACAGTACCAGCGAAGCGGCCGAGCGCATGATCGAGTTCGTGCTGGCCCTGGCTCACCACAGTCGCGTGGTGCGGGGGCGTCAGGATTTTATACTGTGCCCTCAAAACGGCACCGATATCATCCGCGAGGCGGACAGCGGGCTGGTGAAAGCCTACCTGGACGCTATCGACGCCATCGGGGTGGAGGACACCTTCTTCTTCGGCCGGCGCGACGAGAACAACCGCTACAAGCCGCAGGAGAGAGTGATCGCCAACCTCGAGGAGTTTCTGGCCCGGGACAAGAAAGTCCTGGCCGTCGAGTACCTTAAACCCGACAACCGCAAGAGCATCGAGCGGTTCTACGATCTGTGCGAGCAATACGGCTACATACCCTTCGCCTCCGGCCGCGACCTGGATGAGCTGCGGTGACGGCGGTTCAGCAAATTAATTCCCGATTCTTCTGCAGGCAACTTCTACCTTCCGTATTTGATGAGCCGCACTAAAAAAGGCCCTCCACAGCAAAAGACGTACGCTATAAGGATTGACATATGTACACCCGGATCGGAATTACATAGAATATACAGAGGAGCAATAGAAATGGTGTATTCAGCAACGAAACTGCGTCAGAACCTTTATAACATACTCGATGCAATCATCGAGAGCGGAATCCCGGTCGAAATCGAGCGCAAGGGGCACAAATTGAAGATCTTGCCCGAGAAGCCGGTAAGCAAGTTCAGCCTTCTGGAGGATCACGATGTCATAAACGGAGATCCCGAAAGCCTGGTATCGATCGACTGGTCCGGCACATGGAACAGCGATGGCGAGCCATGACATATCTCGATACGCACGTCATCGTCTGGCTGTATCAAAAATCACTGGAAAGGTTGTCGGAAAAATCGAGAGAGCATATCGAGAATGACGATATTGCCGTATGAGCGCAAAAGTCGGTTGGATTTCATGATTTAGTCCGTAAATAATGCTACCAAAGCCTCTGGAAGGTCCGGCATTTTGATAATCTTCTTAATTGCCCGAGGTATTTTCGCTGAGTCTTGCTGCAATTCGAGCAGCTCTTTGCGCACGATTTGAGACAGCTTGATGGCCACATGCCGTGCCATCTCAGTCGAATTGCGGGGCCTCAACGCTATACTCAAGGATCAACCTGCGATCTTGCTTATTTTGCGGCTCGCTGTTGACGATTCGCTTGAAGCTGGATTATAACTTTTCCTACCATTCCATTTATCAACACGCCGTGTGGTGAGCGTTCCACCCGTTTGCCTACAGAGACGCCCATAACCCCACGCCAAAAAAACCCCACCTTGGCGCTCTCTAAGCAATCGAACAGCGCCTTGTCATTTCCGAGCATTCCGATTAACATTACGGGCCATAAACAAAGCAAAGGGAGGCTCGGCATATGAGCGCAGCGAAAATCAGCAATGACGTCAGCGAAGCCCAAATAGCGGTTCACTGGCAGGAAGAGAGCTTTTTCAGCCCTCAGCCTAATTTCATCGCCCAGGCCAACTTGATCGACGCAAGCATCTACGATCGCTTCAGCCTGGACAATTTTCCCGAATGCTACAAAGAGTACGCGGACCTGCTGACATGGTACCAGTACTGGCATACCACTCTCGACACGAGCGACGCCCCCTGCTGGAAGTGGTTCGTGGGCGGCAAGATCAACGCCGCTTACAACTGCATCGACAGACACCTGGCGGAGTACAAGAACAAAGCCGCGATTATTTACGTTCCCGAACCCGAGGGCGAGCTGCACCAGGTCATCACGTACCAGGAGCTCTACATCAGGGTCAATGAGTTCACCGCGCTGTTGAGGGACTTCGCCGGGCTCAAGGCCGGTGACCGCGTAACACTGCACATGCCCATGGTGCCGGAGCTGCCGATTACCATGCTGGCCTGCGCCAGGCTCGGTGTCATTCATTCCGAGGTATACGGCGGATTCAGCGGCATCGCCTGCGGCGAACGGGTGGCGGACTGCGGAAGCCGTGTGTTGATTACCATCGACGGCTACTACAGGTCGGGCAAACTGCTGGATCACAAGGAGAAGTCCGAGATCGCCATCGGGGCCGCGGCAAAGGCGGGCCAGAAGACAGACAAGGTGCTGGTGTGGCGACGCTATCCAGGGAAGTACGTTTCCGAGACGCCAATGGTAAAGGGTCGCGATTTCTTTGCCGATGAGCTGCTGAAGGACTACTCCGGCAAGCGCGTCGACCCCGTGCCCATGGCGGCCGAGGACCCTCTCTTTCTCATGTACACCAGCGGAACGACGGGCAAGCCCAAGGGCTGTCAGCACAGCACAGGGGGTTACCTCTCCTACGTGGCGGGGACCTCCAAGTTCGTGCAGGACATCCACCCGGAGGACGTGTACTGGTGCATGGCCGACATTGGATGGATTACGGGCCACTCCTATATCGTCTACGGACCGCTTGCATTGGCGGCGACCACCGTTATGTTCGAGGGGGTACCTACCTTCCCCGACGCCGGTCGCCCCTGGCGTATTGCCGAGCGGCTCGACGTAAATATCTTCCACACGGCGCCGACCACCGTGCGCATGCTGCGCAAAGCGGGGCCAAACGAGCCTCTCAAGTACAACTACAGTTTCAAGCACATGACGACCGTAGGAGAACCGATCGAACCGGAGGTGTGGCGGTGGTACTATCACGTAGTCGGCAAAGGCAAGGCCGTCATCGTCGACACGTGGTGGCAGACCGAAACCGGCGGTTTTCTGTGCAGCACGATGCCGGCCATTCATGACATGAAACCGGGCAGCACCGGCCCGAGCGTGCCCGGCATTCACCCGGTCATCTACGACGAAAACGGCGAGGAAATCGAAGCGGGGTCGGCAAAAGCGGGCAACATCTGCATCCGCAACCCGTGGCCGGGCGCCTTTCAAACCATATGGGGAGACCGCAAACGCTACGTGGAAACGTACTTCGACAAGTACTGCAGAGACAGGCGCAGCAAGGACTGGCGCGACTGGCCCTATTTCACCGGCGACGCCGCAACGCAGGCCAAAGACGGCTACTATCGCATACTGGGCCGCGTGGACGATGTCATCAATGTGGCCGGGCATCGCCTGGGAACGAAAGAGCTGGAATCCGCCTGTCTAATGGTCAAGGAAGTCGCCGAAGCCGCCGTGGTTCCGGTGATCGACGAGATCAAGGGCAGGACGCCCGATGTCTACGTCTCTCTCAAGCCGGGCACTAAACCGAGCAAAAAGATCGAAGATGCCGTGACTCAGGCCATAGAGACCGCGATCGGCAAGATCGCCCGACCGAAGCACGTATACATCGCGCCGGACATGCCCAAGACGCGATCGGGAAAGATCATGCGCCGCGTGCTGGCAGCCATCTCCAACGGCCGGGACATAGGGGATGTAACGACCCTGGCCAACGCCGACGTCGTGGAGACCATTCGCGCCATGGTGCAGGGCGAGCGGCACAGCTAGCTCACGTCTGCGAGAGCGTATTGGTTTAGATAAACGCCGTGAACTGAAACGGTTCTCGCGGTGAGGTCTTGCCCTAGAGGATTTTAACGGTCAGGGCAGTCAGAAATCCGATCAGGGTGGCAAAGCCGACTATAGCGCCACCCTGCTCGAACGCTTCGGGAAGCATGGTTTCGGCCACCATGGTCAGCATCGCTCCCGCGGCCAGGCCCTCGATGCCCGCTATCCACAGAAAGGCCGCGCCGTGAGGCAATTCGTTCGGTTGACAAAATATGAGGGCATTTGGTACATTGCGAAGCAACGATGATCAGCAGTTGCCAATTTGGACCATGCGGGTTGAAAGGTGCGTAGTTTTCTTACGATACGCGGGCAAAACGTGCCGGATGGACGGAGCGTCGATACGAAGTAATGAGCAGACCCTTGCCGCAGGTC
>SDBT01012962.1_pt1 | contig 13371 bp, 14 predicted proteins | sample 2277101 | NCBI WGS metagenome assembly SDBT01 (sample SAMN10404973, study PRJNA504765) | marine sediment metagenome | isolation source: marine sediment core GS10_PC15, 103 cmbsf | place: Arctic Ocean: Southern Knipovich Ridge | collected 2010 | reverse complement strand
CGGTCACCAACAACAAGGGCCGCGACGCATCAAGCGTCTTGGCTCTCACATCAGTAGCAACCATACTGAGCGACTTCGCTCGCTCTCTGAGTCAGGACTTGGGAATTCGACAATCCGTTGGTTTCCAACTGGAAAGTGCCGGTAACGTCGAGTGCACCTACTCTCCGTTCGTAGGGGACGTGACAAGTGGCATCACGCCACCACCCACGACTGCTCCCACACTCGGCTCCGCTACGCTGACACTAACATGGCCCTTCCTTGTTCCGACAACCACCTTGGTTCTGAGAAACCCGGAACTCAACAATATGGAGAGGTTCCAGTTCGCCCGCATCAACCGCACCACGCGGGGCGGTGATTTAAAGATCTTCTCGGACTCAACTTGGCCTAAGCAGGAGAACCTGAAGATTCAGATTGAAGCCCTAACCACTGCCCAAAAGGACTCGCTGGTGAGCTTCCTTCAAGACTTCATAGGTCTTGAGATCGGCCTACTGGACGACGAGGATCGTCAATGGAAGGGAATTATTACTCAGCCTGATGCTGATATCACAGACGTCAACGGAGATGGTTGCACCTACGCAGTGATCTTCGAGTTCGAAGGAGAGCTTCAATGACCGTAATATTTAGGGCACCTGCCGCCTCTCCTGAGACTACTTCTATACTCCCTAACCCACAACTCGCTGATGTAGAGAACTCTCAGAAGCAACTCTTCATCAAGCGAGCTATGGATGGGACGAAGAGAACCTACGTTCGCAAGACGGCGAACAGGCTTCTCACCTATACGTTCCGCCTCCAACGGGGCAAGCTACTAGAGGTTGAAGAGTTCGTCCGGGCTTACCACAGCCAGTCGATACTCATGACCAACCACAAGGGTGAAAGTTGGACAGTCTCCTTTGTATCAAACCCCTTTGAATTTGGCATAGACCGGCGAGGTAATGACGGTGTCATTACCTTCAACTTGGAAGGCATCGAGAATGCGTAATTTCACACCACAGACCGAGACTCAGTTATTAAAGAAATTCGGCACGGAGCCGATGATTGTAGTGGCTGTGGACTGGGTGCAGGACGGTAATGAGGTCTTCTACACTGACCGAGCCATCGCGGGTCAGCCGGTAGAGGGGCGTATCATTGATATCAGTATCTTAGATAACGTCTTCATCCTATCTGATAACTCGGACTCCAAGGAAATAAGTATGGTCTTGGACGACACGGACGAAGTCCTCAAGGGGATCATAAATAACAATGACATCCATGGTCGACCGGTCTCAATTTACCATTGGGACGCGAGCACCCCGATTGCAGATCGAGCACTTCTGTTCAAAGGAGTCATTAACAGCCCGATCACTTGGGACGAGGGAGACAGAACCCTCAGTCTGACTGTGCTGAATATCATCGAGGATGCGGAGTATGGGTTCTCCTTGGACGAGTCTCTTGGCATAGCCAACCAGCCTCTTAACCTTCAGGGTGCTGCGTGGCCATTATGTTTTGGTAACGTTGTCAACGTGCCGGCCCTGCGTCTTACGGATGTGGTAGAAGGCACCCTTGAAACAAGTGTAGGGGTGAGAGACTTTGCACTTGTGCCGAAGTATAATTTCGTCATAGGTTGCGGCAAGTGCCTATCTTGTAGGGCAGGGTCCACCTATGATCTGGACACAGATACTTCCTCTGCAAACTTCGTCCCGTGCAGCAACTGCAATAGGCGTCTTTGTGTCGCCCAGCGAAAGTTGGAATTGCAGATTATACAGCAGACCAACTTCGAATTCAAGAATATGGTCATTACTGGGGCTGATAGATTTCCTCAAGGAGTCGTCATTACCCTTAAAATAGACGGGGCCAAATTTGTTGGGTTCTTCAATGGGACTACCGCAGCACCCTCTAATAGTTTCACTATTACCCAACGCATACATGCCAAGTTCGATGAGATCGGATTAACAAGTGCGACCACGGTAGCCGCCACAATAAATGCCGAGATCAGTAATTTGATTGACGTTAAGTGTGGCCCCGCCACTCGGGACTTTGTGGTTCTTGCGAACGTGTGCAACGGCATACCTCTTGACACCGATGGACTCCCGCAGGATCAAGCCAAGGGTGTGGAAGACTTCTGGAGGGTTCACAACGCATGGCCCAGTCCAGGATTCCAATTTATAGATCCCGGAGCCACAGTCACCCTAGAGAGCGCTGCCGACCCGACATATGTCTGCAATCTTATTGAAGCTGGCACAGACTCGGAAGGTCTCGCGACCTTTACCGAAGTCATACGTGTAAAAGCAAGGAAGAAGATTGGGCAGACAACAAGACTTGTAGATGTTCCAGAAAGCCTGTATAGACTACGGGGAACGGACTGGGGACCATACAAAACTACAGAGATTATCCTTACGAAGCTACTATCAACGGTAGACCCCGAATGGGAAGATGACCTATTTGTCACTCTTAACTCCGCGGTAGGGCCAGATATCGTTGAGGTACTAGAGTGGCTAATCGACACCTATACCAGTTTCACTGTCAACGCGGCCAGCTTTGCGTCCGTCCAATTGGATCTGGCCGGATGGGAAGCCAACTTCGCATTGCTCGACCGGGGCAATATCCTAGGGCTGTTGACCGATATAGCTTTCCAAGCCCGGTGTGCCCTCTACGTTAAAGATAATGAAATCTTCCTTCAGTTCTTAGCCAAGCGGCCGACAATTGATGACACGATATTAGAATCAGACGTGGAGAACAACTCCCTATCCCTAGGACACAGCAACACCGAAGACCTAGTCACCAAATTGACAGCCAAGTGGACGGTAGACTATGCCCAGGACGAAAAGGTCAGAACCGTTATGCGGTTCAATGTTGGGAGATATGGTCTCAAGGAGCGGGACTTTAATTTCTTCATCTACAACAACGAGGCTATGGTTCGACAAGCCGCCCTATTCTGGCTGATCCGTAAGGCCCAGATCTGGAGAAGAGTCCGATTCACTACTCCCATACATAAGTTACAACTGGAGACTTTCGACAATGTCGAAGTCGCCTTCTCTGACTTCTCTCCCAATAATATTCTAGGGCATATTGAGAAGGCCAGTTACAACTCTGCTGATTACAGTATCAGCTTCGACTGTTGGACTCCTGTCCGGTCTGGCGAGCAGGAAGAGTATGACTTCGCCTTCGCGGAAGACGTTGATATAGACACCTTCTTCCCCTTGCAGGAAGATCTAGACAGCGGAGCCTTTGACACGACGGCACCGGGTGCCTTAGTTGTGGCCCCAATAAGCGCTGATCCGGACAATCCCTTCCACCCGCTATCAGGTAGCACGGGTTGTGATGGGTCGATAGCCCAACTAGGAGATAGTATCCGGGGTTGCTTTAATGTGCGGATGGGTCGTGATACTGAAATCCCAGATGCACCCCAAGCTGATACGCCGACTGGCGAAGAGGAACTGTGCGTAAATGATGGAGGCAACCTGACCCAGAGTACGGAGACGACCTCTGATATCGGGGCAGACGGTGGAGATGTTGTCGATGCTGCTGGAAATATTATACGGCAATCATCTACGACCACATTCGATGTGACTCTTGGAAATGTAGATTGTGATACTCCCCACGATAAGCCTTCTGAAAAGATCAAGGACACAGGAGACCCTGAGGATGCTTTGGGCACTGAAGACCCGGATAATGATCCGGCCAACGACGGGTGCATCCAACCAGTGTGTCCGACGCCGAGCACTTGTGATCTTGAGCCCAATATCGCACCGGGTGATTGTTCTGCATCAGTAAAGATATTCAAGCAATTCTTTGGTCTCAAACTTGTTGGCCAATTGATAGTAACTGAAACCACTGTGGATCAATACTGCTTCAATTCAAATGAAGCTGCTCGTCTATTTTTCAATAAGATGATAATCGTTAAGGATGCTCAACCTAAGCCGTCTTTGGGTGATACCCAGATTAACTTGAATAATCTGTCTCTCCTATTTTCCGTGCATCCTCCTTGTAAAGATAGCACGGCTAACCCAAGGGAAGATGCGGCTCTTATTAGTTTCAGGCAATTCGGGCCGATCGGGTTGTTAAATGGCAGACTACCTGCCTGCGACAAAGATCCCGGTACCGGAATCCAAGATGCACCACTCACTGACCCTTGTGTAGAACCGGAGTACCTACCGTGATAGAGATCCTTGCTCAATGGCTTCAAGTCATTACCGACTTCATTCCCCGTATGTCAATAATGCCTGCCACCCACTTGGGTGTCAAGTATAAATATGGGAAGAACGTCAGCGAGATCAAACCCGGTATGTACTTCTATTGGCCCCTAGTGACGGATGTATATAATCTAGCGGTCAAGAGACAAACGGTCAACGTGCCGACTCAAACGATTTACGCGGCCTGCGGACAATCAATCTCCGCAGGGTGCGTAGTCGTATTTGAGATCACGGACATCATCAAAGCACTTTATGAGACTTGGGAGATTGACGAGACCATCACAGACGAAGCAGAAGCGCTGCTGGCTCAAGTCATTGTCAAAATTGAATCCATTGATACTGACATCACTGAACTCAATAAGGATCTCACCAGAGAGATGAGGAAGAGGCTGTCACAATACGGGGTAACAGTCAAACGGGCGAACATAAGAGATTTCGCACCGAGCAAAGTCTACAGAATAATAGGGAGTACACCTGATGGGATGTAAAGGTTGCGGACACAGCGTACTAGCACACCGGTTGCGGGCGAACGGGGATCTTCACTTTGTAAGAAAAGGCCCAGAGCCGCCGCCCGATATGGTCGGGTACGAGCGGGACTCTGGAGACGACTGGCTATTCCACCCAGCGGCTATAACATATCTGCCATGCTTCAATGCAATATCTTTTCCGGCCAAGGATAACAATGGACTGAACGTGCTGGGGAGAATGTGCACCCATGAGGAAGTGGAAAAGGTGTTAGTAGGGGTCGCAGACTGTCGAGCCTGCCCACTACGACGGGATATAGAACCGAGTGAGCAAGGCCCTGTAAAGCTCAGCCGTGGCAAGACAATCCTGCAACGCATCATGAGCCATGTCATTGACTACGCCTAGCTCCTCGCACATGTTAGTCAGACCTACTCGGCTGAAAGGCAACTTGGCCTCAGCCTTGTGGTCATACCGGTCATTCAAGAATAGCCCCACAGCCTGAGTATCTCTCTCGTGGAAGTGGAAGTAATTCTCATAGTGCTCACGTCCTAGCCACTCTCGAAGAAAGTCTTTATCAAAAGACCCATTCGTCCAGAGTGGCATAATCCGTTTGTGCTCGTTCAGGGTGATTGGTAGGTTGAGCTTCTCAAACCATTCCTCAAGGAAATCTGCCCCAGTCTCCGGATCGACCCCGGATTTGATTATCTCCATGACCCGCACCTTGCCACTCTTAAGCAGCCCCGAGTCAATGTTCTCCGGGTAATGGGGTTTCATATTGACATAAAAAGGTAGAACAGATTTGATCGGCTTGATATTGGCATCAAGCGGCACGATTGCCACTTGTATCAGATCATTAAAGCCGGGGATCAAACCCGTTGTCTCCACGTCTACGGCGCACAGTAAGTGGCCATTGGTGTGGACCATGCTGCTAAAGCCGCTGTTCGATTTCATTTGCCAGACCTTCCATCAGACCTTGCAGTCTGTCTAATTTGCCAGTGTTAAGAACCATGCCGTCCCAGCCTTCATAGTCTTCGAGGGCCTCGTCTGATACACTATCACGAATTGGTGCGTCTGGTCGGATGACCTTATACACCTTCCCACCCAACTCCTTGATGGCGGACACCTCGTTCGGAAATCTACAGTCAGATATTAATATCACATCAGCCGTTCCATCGTCCTTCCTGAGGGCCAGGTCTATCCAGATCTTTTCGCTGTAGCGCCTCATGTCATTGCCGAACTTGATCCAAAGACCCACCACAGTCATCCCCAAACCGGGGAGTACAATGTCTCGAGCCTCTGGGTGGTTCTCGTAATGGATCGGGTGCTCGACCCCCAGATGCCCGAACAATGTGTGGCAGGCCATCTTCAACTCGAAGGCAAAGCTGACCTTCTGAACTGAGATACCTCTGATCCGGAGATCAGTATCAAGGAACCCTACACAGGTATCCTTGCCAACTCGACTTCGATGACCGAAAGCGTAAATCATATTAAGTTACTCCCGTCTGCTAAGGTGAGTAGGCCATCGCCGGAAATTATAGTCGGGCCGTCTTCACGTTGTGTAAAACATATATTAGCCACGTAATGTCGTCCTGAATCTTTTGTCCATCTACCTTTAACAATTGGGGCTGGAAGGAATTGACCCATTCTTCTCTTGGTCCACTTTATCCGTTGTAGTGGATCGAGCCAATCATTGAAACTAGTGTAGAACTCTGCGAGTAATATCTTCTCGCCGAGTACTACGTAGCATCGCTCCTCTATGAATCTTTCAAGTTCACTCTGGTTAGCCTTCTCCGCTTCCATCTTGTCTTCTGTATGCAGAATAGGTATTCGGAGACGGTCATTGATATTGGGTATCTCAAGACCCATAACGTGAGCAAGGAAATCTGGCGCCTCACCCAGTAACGATTTCATCAAATCTCTCTTCGCAATAGAAACTTTGGGGTGTGGAACATGTATCATAGTGATTCTGGTATCACCAGGAAACACCGGGCACGATTCAATATCATTAGAGCACTGTATCCAGTGGGTGCTATTTGCCGCCATATAGGGAGTGGAACCTTTTACGTGTATAGAAATTGTCTTACCCGTTGTCCAATCCTTAATCCGGTTATATGTTTGGCTGTGATTCTGGTGAAGATCAGTTTCTTCTACTACACACAGGACGGCACCCGCCAATTCCCCGTTGAACCCGGAGGGATTGATCAAAGCAGTGTCGGCCCGGACGAGGCCAGTATTGACCAATAGATTCAGAGCCTCATGGAATGACGATTTACCAGTACCCTGCTCTCCGTACATGAACAGATATGGTAGAGGCTCGAAGGGAAACTGGAAGACCGAAGCCACCCATAGCTTCAAGTAATCTCCGCCATCACTGATACCGTTATCACGGCACCATGTATCGGCTACAACAGACTGGTTCAAAGAGTTCCCACAGTGGGTAAGAAGGTTGGTCCACGTATTGAAATTAAGATCATCTAAGTCAAGAGTCGGGGTCAAGGAGAATTGGGCAGAGTCTCGATTCCAAACCCGGTCGCCGGGATACTCTGGTTGGAAGGGTTGGTTGACTAGCGCCCAAGCTTTTATGATAGCTTGACCCAGAATAAGGTCTGTCTCCTTTGCACTATTACCTAGACTTTTTAATGCCATTTTGACATGGGCCAGCGGCTCTATCTTCCATGTCTCATCGGCTTGAAAGACCCACCCTGCATCTATGCCAGAGGCGGAACACAGGTGACGTATCACGTCATCGAAATTGCCCAACTCCTGTTCGTAAGACAACGGGGCACGACCACTAACCATCTGCCACTTCTTATTCTCTTCTATGAAGCCCACAGCAGACATTTCATTTCCGACGTCATTGGTCTCTCGGCCCATTTCAACAATCAGTTTGCCATCCCTGCGAACTTGGATGGTAGTCCGTCTATGCACAGCCCACGCGGGCACATCCAGGTGAATGCCCATAAGCTCGGCTGCTTGCACCGCCATCTCTGCCCGGTCAAAGACATACTGGCCTTTAGCATTCTCAAGCCCTCCGTAAGTTCGGCAGGCGATATTGATATCAGGATCTCGGTTCAAGTAACAACGAGTCCAACCCGATGTATCCTGATCCCATGTAGTTTCCTCAGCCACGCCCGGCGTGTGCCTGCGGATGACCCAAGCCCCGTTCCGGAGCGGGAAGCCATAGCAGTTTTGATCGCTCCCCGCATCACTGCCCTTGGCGCTCGTCGAGAAGATGCCTCGCATCCCCAGACTTGCATGCGCTCGCGCTAGGTCTGCTGTATGGCAGACTATCATGTGGTGATCTTGTTCAAACCACCACATCGCTGAGAGTGAGTCTAGGTACTCGAACAGAGCCTTGTGTTGGTCGTCCAATGGCACCCGGGCGGTGGAGCCACATAGCTGCTCGAATGGATCTAGGTTCTTCTCTCCTACGAAGCCGGGAGCCGTTCGCTTGCTGCTACCTTTGGTTACAGCAATATGATCTTTCCAGTTGAGCGGGATCTCTGTCAGCGTAGTTCCCTGTTTGATTACCTTGAAACCCTCTTCCTTGTTGGCCTCGTACTTGCGATGCCAGACCCACATATTCCCGCCACAGTTATCTACCTTAGAGTCGAAATCGAAGCCGGCGATGGCTGACATCTTAGACAGGATTGATCTGGCGAGAGCGGCGTGTTCGGTATGATTGGCGGTTGGTACATCATCCACAAGGACATACAGATGCAATCCATTACCACTCGTACTCTTGCGAACTGTAACCCACGGGATTTCGCAAGCGGCCTTTGTGACCTCCTCGATCTCACTATCAGTGAGCGTTGCCTCATGCTTATCCGAGTGGCCAACTATGGCATCGAAATCAAAGGCAACCCACTTGCTGATCTTCTTAACCCAGTTCCAACCAGTCATCCCGATGCCTTCACAATGCTCGGATAGGTCGAACTTGATTTCAATATCAGTGTAGTGTGGATTGGTATTCGCATTGAACGGTATTCGATATGATTTCCACGTCTGGTGGCCGTCCGTCCAAGCGGTCCACCGCCGGCCTTGGAATACACCGTCTACCCGTTCACCACCGTCCTGAGCTACATTGACCTGAACTTCCATTTCGTCGGTCCACATGATAGCAATATCGGGTCGCGCTTTTGCGCCAAGGAAAGTCCCCACAGCTATACGTCTGTTCACCATTGTACATTTCTCCAGTCAATTTGTCGGTTTCCTCAAAAGTATAGGGCGCAACAGTCCAGTATTATTGCAGGTTTTCTTACAAACTTACATACTTATCGTACATTTTCTATATGTGAGAACCCCGATAGTGATCCGACCCCTTAGAAACAAATAGAATATACGGTATTGTAAGATAAGTTGGTAGCAGATTTGCGCCCTTATTATATATGCAATTATTTCGAGATTTCTCCCCGAATTGACGCAAGATCCTTACGATTCTGCGCCCTATACCTTACCGGAACGGTTGTTAATTCGTTGCGGGTATCCGGCGCAGACTTCCCAAAGTCTAAAGTCGCGCCGTGATAATATCAGTTCTGGGAATTGATTTTGCTATCAGCAGAAACGGCAAGAATGCCGGATTTGTCACGAACGACGCCAACCGATATCAACATCATAGTCGGCCTCAAACCGCAACCCATATCTGATATTGAAATCACTTGGTTTCTTTAGAAGGAAACAGCGTATGTCATCCCTACTGACGGTAAATTTGAGCGAGATCAAAGAGAATCCCGTGGCGTTGCGGGCACTGGATCGTGAGAACGAACAGTATCTTAATCTCGTTCAGGACGTGAAAAGGCGCGGGGTCATTACACCTATCACGGTCCGCGAGCAATCGGAAGACGGCGAAGTCTACTACGAAATCTGCGATGGTCTGCATCGGTTCTCAGCAGCCGTTGATGCTGGCATCAGCACCATTGATGTCTCTGTCAAAGACCTCAGTGACGCAGAAGTCGAAGAGACACAGTTGGTCGCTAACTTGGTTCGAGTTGATACCAAGCCCGTCGACTACACGAAGCACCTGCTTCGCATGATGTCCCGCAACCCGTTCCTAACTGTCCCCGAATTGGCTGATCGCATCAGTCAGAGTGAGGCTTTCATCAGTCAACGATTGAGCTTGCTGAAACTCGATGCTTCGATTCAGCAACTCGTCAACGAAGGTGAGATCAAACTCGTTAACGCGTATCAGTTGGCTAAGCTGCCACCGGAAGAGCAGCATAACTTCACCGACGCGGCTCTGACTCAGAAGCCCGCCGAATTCGTTCCCGCCGTCCAAGCACGGGCCAAGGAACTACGAGATTTCAAACGAGCCGGCAAAGAATCTGGCGATATCGTTTGGGAACCCATAGCGCATTGTCGCAAGATGGGCGAACTGAAGGCCGAATTCGCTAATGGCGAAGTTGGTCCCGCTATCTGTGCGGCTGAAGGTTGTGAATCCGCAGCCGAAGGCTTTGCTGCTGGAATCGCATGGGTTATCAGCTTGGATACCGCTTCTGTGGAAGCACAACGGTCCAAGAATGAACAGCGGACATCCGAACGCGAAGCTGCTAAGATTCGCCGGACAGCCGAACGCGAAGCGAAGAAAGCGACCGCAGCCGCCGAGAAAGCTGAAGAAGCTAAGGCAGCCGCAGAAGCCATGTAAATTGAGTGGGTGAACTTCACCCTAATTGCACCACCCCAGCCCTAGAATATACTAGGGCTGGGTTCTCTACTCCCAACGAAAGATACCATGACAAACACCCTGATACCAGCATCAGCAGTACCACAAAGTGACACTACAGCGATCGCGTCCGTTTCAAAGAACAAAGACTACCTGCCCCGCATCAAACTGTGCGGTTCCCAAGCCGGCGAATGTCAACGCGGAGAGGTAGGCATCGGAAACTACGCCCTTATTAAGTCTCGCGAAGACGTGACTGACATCTCGGACAATGTTGATGTTATTATCCTCGCGGGCCGAGCCAAAGCATTCCAACTCTCAGACCCGCCGATTCAGGCTTTTGACACTGACTCCGACCTCTTCAAAGACCTCGTCGAGGAGTCCACGAAGAAAGATTCAGACGCCATGTATGGCCCTGAGTTTCTGGTCTACCTCCCGGCGTATGAGACTTTCGCAACATACTTTCTGTGCAACCCAACCGGACGCAAGGTAGCCCCGGATATTGCGGCACGGATGAATAACGGAGCTAACTTGGGTTCTCGACTGATCGAGAACAAGAAGAAAGGATACCGTTGGCACGGACCTGTCATCAAGGATTGTGGCGCGCCTCTGGAAGTTCCCGACTTGGCTGTGATCACCGAGGTCGCGACCAAATTTCTCAACGAGAAGGATTCCAAAGTCGAGCTTGCCGAAGAAGGCGGTCGGGAACGATAACGATATCAGCCCACCCGGTTCTGAGCGGTTGCGGGTGGGCTGATTATGCGGAGATAGTGCAACAGGCAGCACGCCGGCCGATTGAGTCGGAAACGCGGGTTCGAGTCCCTGCTCTCTGCACTGAATAAAGGCCGGGAAGAGGTGTCACTTTGATGGTGGCGAATGCGAAGAGGAACAAGCCAGTAGTGGTGGTTAACCGAGTACGGTCAAGCCCGGCGTAGGGCGCGATTGTGACGTGCAGGAAGATCCACTTGATACCTAGCACACAAGAAATCCGACGCAGCAATCAAAGTTCCTCAAATGCGGGCGTGGCGTAATTGGCAGCCGCGCTGGTTTTAGAAACCAGTCCCGAAAGGGGTGCAGGTTCGAGTCCTGCCGTCCGTACTAAATCCTATCCTGCTTTGATGTCAGAATCAGGCAGAGTGGGTAGCAAGGTTTCGCAAGCGAAGGGTTCTGACGCCCTGCCTAGGTCCTTGCTTTAGTAAAAGTCTGATACCTGCTGGCTGCGGTGTGAAACATGAGAACTAATGGATCGCCACGTTGGCACTGATCAGACGTAAGTCGTGGAAAGTAGTTGGTTCTCGCTAATCAGTAGCTCAGTTGGTAGAGCGTCCCCGCAAAGGAAGGTCGTTGGTTCAAGTCCAACCTGATTAGTTGTGGTAACGTGACACCCGTTGGAACTACCGTGGAATGCGGCCAACAAATAGGGTAGGCAGGTTCATGACCGGTCACTTTCGGTTCAATTCCGGTTGCCACTTAATAAAAGAGTCGAAGCTCTGTTTTCGGGACGACAATACTTGTACTGGGGATGCGGCCATCAAGACTAAATCGTTCGCCTACCCTTCTAGGAAAGCGGTTCACGTAGCACAGCTACTCACCGCGCAGAGTGGAGACCACTTATGAAATACTGTTGCAATGAGTTTGAAATCGTAGCCAAGAATGGTGGAATCATAAAACAGTACAGAGGCTGCCCAGGCTATGGTAAATGGGTTACAGTTGGTAATTTATTTTGTAAGTTCTGCCCTTTCTGTGGAAAGGACCTAGGACCTAGGTTCAAAATCATAGCAAGCAATATCCTCGGCTATGCCGTCAGAGACGAAGACCATGTCGTGGCCTACTTCGAGTCCCTTGAGGCTGCCCGGGCTCAGGTGGAGAGATTATGCAAGTGATACTGGTATCCAAACCTAGCATCGAGACCCTAGTCCCTACCCTTCAAACAATAACACAAAGGAGTTTTGATGTCAAGACACTGGAAGATCTACTTGAAACCATTGCTGGCCTTAGCAACCGCAGTATGCTTGATCGCTCTATTCTGCGTCATCTGTCATTCAGTTTTCTATGCGTCGCAGCTACTGACACTATTCAAGAATCCCTTGAGCGTACTTTCCTGGACCATGTGGTGTTCGACACGATAAGACGAGGCTTCTCTGGTGCCATTATCAGCGGCACGGTCAGTAATTTCAAGGACGCGATAACCGAGTGCTGCGACTCAACATCTAACACAGACATTCGAGAACTATACAACCAAATATACTTACTCCTTCAGCGGTCCGGTCTGCGTCGAATCTGGGATGCTCAGACCAAGAAGATCACTGACGGTACCTTCACGATCAAAGTCCAAGGATACTAAAATCCGATGATTCAAGAACTGATGCTTAAAGCGGGGAAATTCCGATTGCCGGTGCAATGTGCCCAGAGCGACGGACGCCTTTTCCTCAAGTTCGGTTACAATAAGAAGCTGCTCGCAGAAGTCAAGACGATGGAAGGCCATCGCTGGCACGGATTCCCTGACGGCACGTATCATGAACTTCTCAAGTCTTTATATAATAGCATCAAGTGTTGGTCTATTACGGACAGCCCTCGCAATCGCTTCCAGCTTGATTGTTTGCAGGGCAAACCCGTCTACGAGAGATGGGATGCTGATGTCGATACCAATATCATCGAGACTGACCGACCGCTCTACGACCACCAATACGAGATGGCCGCCTTTTGTTTGCAGACGAGATATTGTATTCTCGCAGCAGAGATGGGCACAGGCAAGACCCTCGCCGCCATCGAAGTTATGGAACATTCCCTCACCCATGACTGGTGGTACATTGCGCCCCGATCCGGTATTGCTGCCGTTGAACGTGAATTCCGTCTCTGGAAGACTGGCGTTCAGCCCGAGATGATGACCTATGAAGGTCTTGTCAAACGCATAGCGAACTGGATACCCGGAATGCCGGTACCCCGTGGAATCTTCTTCGACGAGGCCAGCAAGGCCAAGACGCCCACCGCCAAGAGAAGCAAGGCGTGTCTCTACGTTGCCAACTGCATCCGAGACGAGCATGGCGACGACGGGTTCGTGATACTGATGTCAGGATCACC
>SDBT01012961.1_pt1 | contig 13371 bp, 14 predicted proteins | sample 2277101 | NCBI WGS metagenome assembly SDBT01 (sample SAMN10404973, study PRJNA504765) | marine sediment metagenome | isolation source: marine sediment core GS10_PC15, 103 cmbsf | place: Arctic Ocean: Southern Knipovich Ridge | collected 2010 | reverse complement strand
ATAAACTTACTCTCACTGCTGCCACAATGCCAATTCCGGTTGGGGGGTCAAAAATAGTGAGCAGTTTATTGGTGGGTCACTTTTTGTGAGTATGGGTGGGTCAATTCAGATTAGCGTTAAAGTCTTACAGAAATTTTCATTAGAGAAACTGAAATTTTCCATAATAATTTTCTTCATATAATTATGTTAAGACCTCCCATATTTTCGATCCTTAATTTTTATCTTTCAGATACATCCTTTTTTTATTTGTCCATTTATCTATATCTTCATCTATAAAGCCTAAATGCTTTCCTAATTTAACGAAAGGAATTTGTTGTTCCCTTGTCCATTTATAAATTGCTTAACTCAACTTCTATCAAATAATATGAACCCAAATCCTAAAAACTAAACAAAAGTATTCCTTTTGTTAAGTGTTTTATCGGAAATAGTAGGATTCAAGAAAGGGAGGTTTTAATGAAAAGAGCAAAAATTCTTCTTTTTTCAGTTGTTCTTCTATTTATTGCATCTGTCTCTCTATTCTCAGCTGAGACAGAAGTAAGAGTAATTGTATCTAAGGCAAACATTAGACTTAATCCGACTACCCAGAGTGAAATATTGGGGACAGCGCCTTTGGGTGCTGTGTATAAAGTCCTTAGAAAAGAGAGTAATTGGTATTGTATAAAATTTATTACTGGGCAGACTGTTGAAATAATCGGGTATATTCATCAAAGCTTGGTAGAAGTTTTTGAAAAAGAAGTGGAAGAAGCAATAAATGAAAAAGTCATCAAAAAAAAGGAATCTGTTAAAGCAAAAGAGGATATAAAAGTACTACCCGAAATTACAACTAATCAGATCAAACAAAAAACAGACATTAAAAAAAGTCCAGATTACATCAAATGGAAACAAGAATATGAACAGGCAGAGCATACTTTTATCTCATGGAAAAAACATATGTGGATAGGTATGGTCGCCCTAATCGGTGCATCAGTTGCCACTCCATTGATAGCTATTTCCGGACGTTATGAAGTTCCTATAGGCCCGACAATAGCTGCCAGCGTTATAGGAGTAGCAGGAGGCGGATTGATGCTTACCGCGATGGTCATAAGGAGTTCAGCAAAAGAAAAAATGGAGCTTTTATTAAATAATGGAAGAATCAAAGGGTATATAACTGCTCATCTGTCTCTGAGAAATAATCTGTATGCAGTATCCCTGAATTTATCGTTTTAATCTCTTTTACTAAAAAGAGGATAAAAAAAGGAGTGTTTGAATGAGAAATAAACTGAAAATAGTTTTTATTGGATTTTTTGTGCTGGCAATCTGTCTATTAGGTTTTTCGTGTTCATTATGGGAAGGATCTAAGACAATCCCGACACTCAATTTTACAGAGTATGGCTTAGAAGTAGGTCAAAACCAGATTCAAGAAAAATCTGATCTCCAGATTGATTTAGAAGTTGTTCGTCTTTCTAATTTTTACGATTATCCAGAGCTATTCTCATTCAGGTTTGACGATCTTCCCGATGTTTATGCACAGCATTCGGTTCTTAAAAGTTCATATAAACCCGGTCCTCTGGGAAAATCCTGGGAATATCCTTTCGCTACCCCTGATGGGAGAATGCAGTTGCTCTTTTGTTTTTGTAAAATTCAAAACAATACAAAGAATATTCTTAGAATGGGCGATGCTAGGATTTATTTAATCTTAGAAGGAATAAATCCCTTACCTGCAATTTCTTCTTTAAAAGAGCTATTGAATGAAGCAGATTGGTTTCAAGCAGAAACAAACATATATTTGAAACGCCAGAGTTTTATCCTAAGTCTTCAGTTACCCTCAGGATTTTTCCGGAGCATAGTTCTTCAAAATAACAGGAGTTATAAGCTGATAAACGATGTTGATACGGATATTTTGCCCGGATTTTCTTATGAAGGCATACTTATTTTCCCTGTGATTCCAGAATATAGATCAAATGCAAAAATATCTTTCTTCGACATCACAACTAAAGTTGATGCAGTTGGGAATCCTGTTGAGAAGACTCAATTTGATTTCAATTTACAGCGTCATCAGGTTCAGATGTGGTTAGATAGATCTACAAATAGATGGAGAGTTGGATCACCTCCCCCAGTTGAAGAAAAGTATTAAGCAGATAAAACCAATCAGTCTGATTACTATTATCTTAAGGACTTGAATCCCAACCTGACTTGACAGCCGATTTTTTCCAATTTAGTCTTAAATGAAAGGGATTAAGAAAAAATAATTATTAAACACTATTCTACTATGCTTACAGATAAAGATATTAAAAAACTTATTAAAGCCCAAAAGGAAATATTCCCTACAGCCAAGATAGTAAAGGAAGGATTTGATGATATGGATTCAAGATTTAATGGGATGGATAAGCGTTTTGATCAAGTTGAAAATCGTTTAGATAATCTAGAGCAAGGACAAGAGGATATAAAACTAAGGCAAGATAACGCAGCTTACCGATTTGAAGTAGTGGCTTTAAAGAAAAGAGTAATGAAATTAGAGATGAAGGTGGGTTTACGTAGAGCTTAATATTTTCGCAGTGCCAATTACGTTCCCCCTTTTTTTGTTATAATATATTGTACAGGGGAAGAAGGCGAGTGAAAATAAATAAAACATTAATCAAAGCCATTCTAAACCAACTGGATGAAATTTATCCTGTACGAGTTAGTCATCAAAATAATATTGTAAAAGATCGTAAGAACAGAAAAGAGGTTATTGAGCATTTATTTTATCTAAGAGACAAAGGATTAATAGAATTTAAAGATTGGAGTTCACGTACGAAAAAAGCATGTGCCGAAATTAGAATAGTAATGCCAGAGGGAAGAAATTACTTAAAGAGCCTCTAATCTGATGTGAGTTATAAACTCAAAATTTTCATACCTCAAGCGTTGGATCTAAATTCGTTCCAGTTTGTGATTTTATATCGGACTATTGTTTCTTCACTCGTTTCTTCTTCCGCTTTGATAAATTTTAAACAACACTGATAAACGTCGATTTCTATACATTTTTTTTAAAAGTATAGAATTTAACCTCAATTGTTCTCAGTATTTACTTTTTTTTAAACATGCATATCATTCATAACGAAGCGAATCCACAGGATTGGCAATGGCAGCTCTGATGGCATGGAAACTAATGGTTAGCAGGGCGATAAAAAGAGCTAGCATAGCCGAGAGCAAAAACAACCTCCATCCGATATCGATCCGATAGGCAAAGTTTTGAAGCCATTTGTTCATGGCGTAATAAGCAACCGGCCAGGCGATGATATTTGCTAAAAGAACAAGTTTGGTAAATTCTTTAGTAAACAGGGCAACGATAGTCGAGACCGATGCCCCAAGAACTTTCCGAACACCGATTTCCTTTGTCCGGCGGTTTATGCTGAAGGATGTCAAACCAAGTAAACCTAAACAGGCGATGAAAATGGCTAAAACTGAGAAAGTGTTAATGAGCTTACTTTGTCTTTCTTCTTCCATGTATAATTCTGCAATTTCGTCATCAACAAAGGTATATCTAAAAGGGACATTCGGAGCAAGCTCCTTAAATTTTTTTTCTATAAATGAAAGTGTTTTGGCGATATTTTTGGAGGCTATTTTAAAGGAAAAGCGGTCTCCATCTTTTGGATCCAGGACCAAGGCTAAGGGCCTAATTTCGTTGTGGAGAGAATCGAAATGGAAATCTTTCATGACACCTATTACTACTCCCATAGTATAGCCATACCTCATTACCATAAACTGCTTTCCGATTGCATTTTCCCATCCAAAAGTCTTAACGGCTGCTTCGTTCAGAATGTATGCGGATTGGATATCGGAAAGGAAATCCCTAGAAAAGTCTCTTCCTCCTGTGATCTCCATTTCGAAGGTATTTATAAAGTCGTGATCAACCGAATACCAGGCCATCGTTAGATCCTCATCTTCTTTTCTGCCTTCCCAATCAACACTCTGGTTAAAGTGGCTGCCAGGAAAGAAGGAGGAGACCGTTGCATTTAAAATACTTGGATTCTGAAGCATTTCTAATTTAAGGGGCTCGATTTTTTGTTTCAATTCTTTTTCATAAATAGGGACATTAACAATGAAATCCTTATTGAATCCTAAATTCCTATTTTGGATAAATTTCATCTGCTGGTAAATGGCAATCGTGCTTATGATAAGAATTATGGAAATGGAAAACTGAAAAATGACCAGTAAACTTCTTAAGCGAGATGCGCCGGATAAAGATTTTATTTCTCCTTTGAGCGATTGGACAGGTTGAAAAGCCGAGAGATATAGTGCGGGATAACTACCCGAAATAAAACTCACTAACAGAGTTATCCCAAATATCCCAAAAACAGAAGAAAAATTTTGAAAATAATCAGATTGCAATTGGGTCTTGAGCAGTGCATTGAAAGAAGGCAAAGACATTTGGAGGAAGAAAAACGCTAAGGGGAGGGCGAGGAAAGTTAATATAATGGATTCTCCCAAGAATTGTTTGATCAGTTGATGTCGACTGGCCCCGATAACTTTTCTTATGCCAATTTCTCTGACTCGGGTTGAAGATCGAGCTACGGAGAGATTCATAAAATTTATGCAGGCAAGTGTAAGGATGATAACTGCTATCGCGGAAAAGAAATATATGTACTTGAGTTTGCCATTTGTCTCAAGGTTAATTTTAGTCAAAGGTTGAAGACGAAATCCTTGGAGATTGGAGTCTCTTTCTCCTCTGTATTTTTTAATGAAGGCTGGCGTTTTTTCTTCAAATTCGGAAGGAGGAAAGTCTTTTTGAAGAACAATGTATGTAAAAAAGTTCCAGGCTCCCCAATGGTCAAGATAATTGAAGTTGGAATATTCGTTGACAAAATCAAAACGGACCAGAAAATCGAAATTCAAATGGGAATTTGGAGGTGTGTCTTTCGCGATGCCTGTAATCTCAAAGTCATATTTATTCTCGAGTGTAAGTGTTTGTCCGATAGGATCATCATAGCCAAAGTATTTCTCAGCCATTTTTTCCGTTAACACCATCGAATGGGGACTGCTGAGCACAGTTTTGGAATTTCCTTTAATCAAAGGAAAATGAAATATTTCAAAGAAAGAAGGGTCCGCCATGTAAATATTTTGTTCAACAAAACTTTTCTCTTTACGATGCAGAATGGAACTGGTTCTTTTAATCCTTACTGCGTTTTGAACTTCTGGAAAATCATTCAAGAGAGCAGGGGCCAAAGGCGCGACAGTTCGTTGAGAGATTTGGGCCTGACGCCCTATTGTTGTGACCCTGTAAATTTGATCTGCATTTTCGTGAAACCTGTCGTAACCAAATTCATATTGAGCATAGAGAAAGATTAAAAAACAGCAGGCCAGGCCGATGGCAAGCCCTAAGATATTCACAAAGGAATAAAATTTGATTTTTTTAATATTCCTTAAAGCGACTTTAAAATAGTTTTTAATCATTTCTGCACTCCAATAAATTTGATTATTAAAAAAAGAGGGAAACAAAATAAGAATTTGAGACCAGTAGAACAGGCGGGCTCTTAAGAGTCCTCTTTCTTCGGCAATAGCATTGAATCTTTCTTCAAAATCACCTGCCGCAGAATATCGCACATTAGGGTCAATCATGCGCTCAAGTATCCTTGCGGCGATTTTAGGGAAGGATATATTTGACATTACTCTTCAATTTCAAGCGTATGGATGCCTGACCAGATAATAGAATTCACACGTTTAACTGCCATTAGGGCCCGTTGCCCTTCAGGTTTCAGTTTGTAATAGATTTTACGCCTTCCGCCACGCTCAGCCCTCGGCTCTCCTTCAATCGAGACTACAAGACCTTGTTTAAGCAGCCGACTTAGTGATGCGTATATGGAACCAGTTAACCATGATTTCCCTGTTGCTCTGATGACTTCATCTTGGATCGTGATTCCGTACGCATTGTCTTGAAGTCGCCAAATGCTCAAAAGTATGATTTCTTCGATTCGTGAAATTAATCTTTTTTGTTTCATTTATATATATATACGTTTGTTGGATATATATTACTATTGCATTAAACATGCCAAAATTATCCAAGGGGATATTCAAACGCATTTTAAAAAATGTGTTCATTATTGATCACTTAATGTTCGTATTCGAACAGAAATAAATATTCTCTATATCAACTTTATGACAGAGAATACCCAAGATTCTGTTGCTTTATAATCCAGTCTTAACCTTCTGTACATTTTATTTAAAAGTATAGGATCTAAATAGGCTGTAATGATCGGAGAGAAGTTTTTATGAGGCTGTTTATTGTTGAGATGAGGATTTAAGAAAACTGAACAAAAGGAATACTTTTGTATAATATATATCATAAATTCACCTTGAAGAAAAGAATTTTGTGGGCTTTTTTACAGAAATTTCTGAAAAAACTAAACAATTTTTATTATTGTTTAATAATTTATGGGAAAGCTAATCCCAAGAGAAATATCACTATCTATGGCAACAAAGATTGTCCCTTATTTATTACCTCAAGAAGTCCATAGGCTTGCAGCTGAAGCTAGAAAAAAAAGATGTGGAGAGAGGGATTATCTTTTTATTCTGCTCTTATTCCAAACTGGTTTAAGAATTTCGGAAGCATTATCATTAACTCCAGCTAAAATCGATCGGTTTGAAGGGAATCCAGTCTTAGATATCCTTGGAAAAGGAAGGAAACCCAGACTTGTTTCTTGTCCAGAGAATTTAGTAAATAAGCTTATGACATATGCTTATCATAAAAAACTCGATCCTCATGATAGATTTTTCCCTTTTAATAGAGTTAGAGGTTGGCAAATAATTAAAGAATCTGCAACAAAGGCAGGATTTGAGAAGAGAGTGTTTCCTCATCTGTTAAGACATTCAGCATCCATCGAAAGATTGAGACAAACAGGGAATCCTAAGGCGCTCCAGCACCATTTAGGGCACTCCTCTATCACAATGGTCATGAGGTATCTTTCTACGTTAACACAGGAAGATTCTTTGAGGATTCAGCAAAAAGTGGAGTTTAAAGAAGAAGAGGAATTTTAATATCAGAGAGAAGAAAGATTGCCAGATTATTTGTATGTGTTATTCTTTAAGTATAAGCTCAAAATGAGCCAATTTATAATCATGAGATTAATGTAGAAGAAGCCATATTTGCTCGTGTCCTTTTGTGCGAACTCGAAAGGATATTATCGAACAAATGTTGTTCGAAGATCGTCCTTCGGAGGGAGCTTACAAGGACGTTTTCGAACAGATTCTAGTGTATACAATTTCTGAGAAATATATTGAAATTAAGAGTCTAGTTGAATTTTTATTTGATAATGATAAGATAAATTAGGGATATATGAGCTTCTTTTTTAATTTTTTTTAATTAATAATTATTATAAAATTAAAAAAAGAAATAACTAACATGAAGCAAGAAGATTTGTTCGGATTAAGTGAAAATAATATTGAAAAGCTAAATATATCAAAATGCTTAACATTCCAAAGATGTCCTCTTGAGTATAAATTGAGATATTTAGAGAAGCGCTCATCTAGATGGGAACCCAAAATAAATATGAATTTAGGGATTTTTTTGCATGAGCTTACTAATCAGTTTTTAAAAAAGAAAATAATTCATAAAAATAATGAGTCAATTAATACGCTTCTTGATATAAAATGGGAAAAAGAAAAATTTAAATTTGAAGGTGATCAAGAGAATTACTATATCAAATGTAAAAATATTATTAATCTATTTGTGGATAGTCCAATTTGTCAAATACAGCCTCTAGCTTCAGAATATAGGTTTAGTAAACTAATCAAAAAAGATTTGTATATAACGGGTAGAATAGACCTAATCGGCAAAACGAATAATGACATTCAAATATGGGAATTTAAATTAGATGAATCTGAAATATCTTTAATGGAACAAGCACATAAAAAGTATTTTCAACTTATTTTTTACTATTTTGGAATCAGGGATATTTTTGGAGTTCTCCCTCGTAATTTAGGTTATTATTTTTTCTCAAGTGGAAAATCTATTTCAGTAGAGGTTAATCCCGAACTTCTCGAAAGGGGTTCTCAAGAAATCGAAAATGTTTTAAATGAAATGAAAAAAAAACGGGAATTTGTACCCAGAATTAATAATTACTGTCCTTCTTGCGGATATAATAATATTTGTCCTAAATGGAAGGACTTAATACAAAAGGAGACCTAAAATGATAATTAGAGATGCGATTCATTTAGATATCGAAGTAAGTAGTTTTGAAAAAAAGATTATCAGAACCAAAGAAATGAACCGTCTCTATTCTATTAAACAATTAGGTTCGACTTGTTTTATATACCCAAGTGCGGTTCATACACGGTTTGAACATTCCTTAGGAACATTTTGTATGGCAAAAAAAATCATGAGTAGTGTTGTTAAATGGAATGAATTTGAATTTGATGAACAAGACAAGAAATATATTCCTATATTGGCTTTGCTTCATGATATTTCTCATATTCCTTTTGGGCATACTTTGGAGGAGGATTTTCAATTAATTAAAGGACATGACACCCAGGAACGGATCAGGAAGTTCATAAATGGAGATGAAATAAATTCTGTTCTAAAAGAAAAATTCAGCAATGAGGAAATAGATGAGATAATTGAAATTTTATCTGAAGATAATCCTCGGAAATTAGAAAAGCCTTATTTATCAGAAATAGTAGGAGATACGATTTGTGCAGATCTTTTAGATTATTTAAAAAGAGATATTTATTTTACTGGATTAAAGAGAGAATATGATGAAAGGATATTAAAATATTTTAATATAAAATCCTATAAAGGGAAAAATCATCTAGTACTGATGGTAAGTGAAGATGGAATTAGATGTCATGATGTAATCACAGAGGTAGAGAATTTAATTAAAATCAGATATGTTCTGGCTGAGCGTGTATATTATTACCATTCAAAAATAGCGGCAGATACAATGCTAGGGAGGGCTTTTGAAGCATTGAAATTAAATGAAGATTTTATTGGAGAACAAGGAGATGAAGAATTTTTATGCTCTCTTTTGGATGAATCTAAAGAAAATAATCAATTTTCTAATAAATTAATAAAAAATTTCAAAGAAAGGAAATTGTATACAGAAGCTTATATGCTTACACCAGAAAGCTTTAAAAAGGGCGATAGAATTGATCAAGAAAAATTGTCTAAATTCTTTGTGAAATATAGCGATATTAAAAACTGTAAAAGTGCAGAAGAAAGCTTGCTTAAAGAAATACCAAGTGCCGAGGAAGGTGATATTTTACTTTTTTGTCATAACCTGGGAATGAAATTAAAAGCAGCAGAAATATTAGCGGTAGATGAAAATGATAAGATTGATAATCTTTATGAATTTCCATGGGCAGATGTAATTAACAATATAATGACCCAACATCAAAATCTCTGGAGATTTTATGTGTTTACAAAAAAAGAATTATCGGATAAAGCAGCAAAAGTATGTGAGGATTACTTTGGCAAGCCAAATATAATTAAGCAATTTTTAAAGAAAGATTAAAGATTAAAGCATATAAATTTCACGATTTATGGTTTCCTTTTAAAAGACCTATAATTGTTCTTTAAGAAATTTTCTAATAATTAGAAAAAAAAATTAACTTCTTGTATAAGCAGAATTGTAACCACACTTATGGGTTTTATCCCCATCTTATCAACAATATACTTTAAAAATTGCCTTTTCAGGCAATTTTTTCTTACTTTTATCAATTTTGCCTCCTTGTTAAGCTGAAAATACACTAATAATTAACCAAGGAGGGATGGTTTCACTTAACTACAAAAGAATACCGAACTGTCTGAGGAAGTACAGAAGAGTCAGAGGACTCAAACAAAAGGATGTCGCTAAGATATTGGGGCTTAGAAATGCCAGTATTATTTCCCGCTGGGAAAAAGGCGTAAGCTTTCCGAATCCAAAACACCTATTCAAATTGGCCGTCTTGTACAGAACTATGGTAGATGCATTGTTTATCGATCTGATAAGGTTATTGAGAAAAGATCTTCTGAAAAAGGAAGAGAGTCTTCAAAGAAGAAAATGATAAGGAAAGCTTCACAAAAGAAAAAAGATATTCTTAATGAATATCGGCGTATTTTGGGAAAACCGGATTTATCGAATAAAAAGGTTGAGGAAATGAGGAAAAATCTTAGACTTGTTGCTCAGACGATCTGTGAACATGTCTGGGGGAAAAAGTTCTATTAAGCTATGAAGAAGGATGAAAAAAATGAAATTAGGTCAATAAAGCGCGGAAAATGGTATTGGATAGACAAAAGTATTCTAAAGAATTACGCTTCAGAATTAAAATCTTCTGGTCTTGCTGTTTATAATGTCTTAGCTTATTTTGCTAATTCTAAAAGCCAGTCGTGTTTTCCTACACAAAAAACAATGGCTGATCTAATTGGTTTAAGCAGAAGATCAATTTCAAGGAAAATCAGATTTTTAAAGGATAAGCGTTTAATAGCGATAGAGCGGATGAATGGAAGATTTAAATATTTCCTTTTATACCCGAAGGAGACAAAGGATCACAGGGGATGTGACAAAAAAGACACTTTAGATGAGACACGAGGGAACATAAACAAGAATAATAGAATAAGAATTAATAACAACGTTAACGAGGATAGAAAAACTTTTAATATGAAATCCTTTAAGGAATTTAAACCGAAGACCAGAAAAGAGCTATTAGCTTCTGATTTAGCCAAAGGATTAAATGACAGTAAGTCTCTCCCATTTTATCTCTCAGTCGTAAGACAATATCCTGAACCACTTTTAATGAAGCTATTAGGGGAAGTAAGAGAGATTCCGATTGAGAAAATAAAAAAAAGTCGGGCAGCTTTATTTAATTATTTATTACAACAACATGCCAAAGGAAACTCTAAAAATAATAGGGATTAATCCTGGAACAAGATATCTGGGAATATCTGTCTTTCAAGACTCTGATCTTAGAGATTGGAGAATTAAGGTTTTCCAAGAGAAATGGTCAGTTGACAAGATTAAAAAGATCAAAAAGACCATCTTAGATTTAATGGATGATTATGAACCAAATATTCTTGCAATTAAAAAACTCCATCCATCACGGAGTTCTAAGAATTTAAAACTTTTAACAGCTTGGATTAAAGAATCATGCAAGAAAAAAGGATTAAGGATTCTTCAATTCTCTATTAAGGAGCTCGAAGATTTTTATCTACCGAACGAGAAATTAAATAAAAGGAATTTGATCAAGAAAATATCTTCAGAATATCCTGAATTGATTCATCAATACGATAGAGAAACAAGAAATAAAAATCCTTATTTTATCAGGATGTTTGAGTCAGTGGCCCTAGCTTCATTCAGTTTCCATCAATTAGATAAATAACAATTAATCAAAAGGCCAAAATATCTTCTTATTTTTGTCTTTTTAAAAAAAACATGCTTAAAAAAAATCAAAAGATCTTAGCTATAGATCCAGGTACGAGAGAAATGGGGATTGCTTTTCTGGAGAATGGCAAACTCATCTATCATGGAGTTAAAACCTTTGATAAATTTTTATCACCGCATGAAAAGCTACAGGCAGGTCGAAAAATAATATTAAGACTAATCCAGGATTTCAAACCAAAGGTTTTTGTTATAGAAAAAACCTTCTATTCAAGAAATAGAAAGACATTTCTTCTTAATGTATTTGCTGATGAGATAGTATCAGTAGCTAAGCGGAAAAGATTGGATGTTAAAAGCTATGCTCCATGCACTGTAAAAAAGTATATCTGTGGATACGGACGAGCAAGCAAGGAAGACGTTGCTAGGATTGTTGTTTCAAAGTTTCCGGAACTGAATGTCTATCTCACACAGGATAAAACCTGGAAAGAGAGATTTCACAGAAACATGTTTGATGCGGTGGCATTGGGGATGATGTGTGAAAACGGAATAACGAGTCTAAATTAGACCAAAAAGGATTCAAATAATTGAAAAATATGTCTTTATATTGACCTCTTTTTTTTTATTTGTTATGTTTAACTAAGAAAAAGGGATGATAAGGATTGATCAAGGAAATAATCAAAATAAAGAATACGATTAATCTTTTGTGTCCTTAAAAGGTCGATAATTAATTCTTAAAAGGAAACAAAATGAAAAAGTATTTAAAAATTCTTAGTCTTTCTATTGTAATTCTTGTCATTGTTTTTATTGTTGTAATTATTCAAGTAAAGAAAGAGCCAAAGAAAATAGAGTTAGGAGTGGTTGCGCCGTTGACAGGTCCTATTGCGCCATATGGTGAGAATATAAGGGATGGTGTCTTATTAGCAGTTGAAGAAATAAACCAGGAAGGAGGGATTGGCGGAAAATTTATTAAGGTTATTTTCGAAGATGAAGGTGCGGGACCACAAGCTGCTGTCAGTGCGGTCCAAAAACTTATAACCGTAGATAAAGTTCCTGTTATTATTGGGCCTGCAACAAGCAACGGTGTTATGGCAACGGCTCCAATAGCAGAAAAAAATCAAGTTGTATTATTATCACCTAGCGCAACTTCGGATAATATAAGAGAAGCAGGAGATTTTATTTTCAGAAATCGTGCTTCTGCTTCTCAAGAAGCGTCAGCTTTTACAAAATATATAATGGAAGAATTGGGACTTTCTAAGTTTGCAATTTTGAGGGCTAACGCAGATTATGCAAAAAGCTTTGCTGATGTTTGCAAAAGAGTAATTGCTGAAAAAGAGGGGACCCTTTTTATAGAAGAATTATTCTCAGAAGGATCTACAGATTTTAGGAGTCAACTCACAAAAATAAAGTCTTATTCACCAGATGGTCTATTTATTATCGGAGTTCCTATTGAGCTTGGGAATATATTAAAGCAAATAAAAGAAATGGGAATCAAGTCAAATTTATTTTCCAATACAATAGATAGTCCTAAGATATTCGAAATAGCCGAAGGAACTGAAGAAGGATTAACATTTGTTACTACTTTTTATGACCCTGAACATGGAGATGAAAAAATCAAGGAATTTGATAAAAAATTTAATGAAAAATATGGGAGAGCATCACATATCTTTGGAGCCAATGCTTACGATGCTGTTTACATTATTAAAGATGTCATTGAGAAGTATGGATATGAAGGCGATAAGATTAGAGATGGCTTGTATAATATTAAGGGCTTTAGAGGAGCAGCAGGGATAATTGAATTTGATGAAAAAGGAGACCTTAAATTTACGAAAGTAGTCATAAAAAAGATAATAAATAGGAATTTTATATTCATAAAAGAGGTGCAAAGATGAAAGAGGACCAATTAATAGAAAATTTACCAGCTCTAAGGATTAATGAAAATGAATCACTGCTGTCCTATTAAAAAATGTAAAAGTCTTGTAAACCATTGAAAATAATAACAAAAGCCGGAAAAAAAGATTTTTCGATTTGAATTCACTTTCCAAGATCGTGTATTACTTCTCTATCT
>SDBT01012959.1_pt1 | contig 13372 bp, 12 predicted proteins | sample 2277101 | NCBI WGS metagenome assembly SDBT01 (sample SAMN10404973, study PRJNA504765) | marine sediment metagenome | isolation source: marine sediment core GS10_PC15, 103 cmbsf | place: Arctic Ocean: Southern Knipovich Ridge | collected 2010 | reverse complement strand
CTGGAGTTGAGCAAGCGTCTATTTTCGGAGGGAAAGTCATGCGATGAAGTCCTGGATATGTTGATGCCAGCTTAGAATGTATGGGGGATTCTGCCTGGTGTAAGATATCCCTCCAAGTCGTGTTACCACACTCATTCGCGATGAACCATCCAATATTGATAGATATTTCTTTGGTCCATCTATGGACTGGGCATTCTGCATGGCACATATATGGCACACGGAAGAAATAAGCGAGCAGTGGGGAACCGCCGTTAAAGCGCACTATGACTGGATTTCAGAAGATTATATCGGAGCAGGTAAGACTTAGGCTCGTTGGGCACAAAACCCAACGAGCGCCCAGTGATACAGCATGGCAGAAAGCCGTAGAGGCACGTATTTCCTTGCTTTGCAGCGCCTCATGGCTCTGGTTATGGAGTGAAATTCCTGCCCAAATGCGCCGTTTTTGTGCTATTTTGGGCACTTTTTCTTCATCCACCAGAGATCAGAAAATCCTGTCTGAATTATACGAGTTTTTCAGTTTCAGTTCAACCTCAATCACGCACTATTCCACGCGTTTCTGATATGTCCTATGCTGAAACGAAGGTCTTCTTTGTCACCGGTCAAGGCTTCCAGTGAAATCCAGCCGTCATAGCCGGCGTCCTTGAGAACACGGAAGACACCCTTGAAATCCACATCGCCCTTGCCGATAACGATACCATGCCTGCCTTCCAGTAACTCGCTAATGTGTGTATGCACAACTCTATCCGTCACGCGTCTGGCCAACTCGACTGTCATATCGTTGGGGACATTTGCGGTGTCCAGATTGACTTTCAACCGGTCATCGTCAACCTATATTGAGGGAGGATGCAAACTATCTACACAGATTTTTTGCTTTACGGAATTATCCGTAGGCATAGCACCCATGTTCCAGGCAGCAGTTATACATGGCCTCCAGATTCTCCTCAGGGCAGTTAGGTGGAAGATTATTGGAGTCGCGTAGGACGAACCGTCCGCCTTCCATAACGCCGGATTCGAGGATCTCGCGAGTGCGTCTACATACTTGTTCAGTTGTACCTTCCAGCAGAAGGAAGGCCTCAGTACCACCCATGATCTGCACGTCATTGCCTAGCGTTCGGCGCAGCCAGCCGTGGTCGACCGGATAGCCTGTATCGAAGCTATTGACATTTAGCTCCTTCTGGATAGTTGGGAAATGTCGCGTTGCATCGCCGCAGAGGTGTATGCTGTGAGGCCCTTCCGCAGACCACATACTATACCATGCCCGGTGGAAAGGCAGCACCAGCTCTTCGTATGTTTTGGGCGAAATGAGCTGGATCGAATCATCGGCAAACGATCCACATACTCCACTGAAGGCTTCCCTGCCGAAAAGCTTTGCCACTGCGCGGTTGCGGATGATCACGGCACGGTGTATGAAGTCCATCAGACGCCGGACATAGTCAGGATCCATATAGATGTCGGTATATAATTCTTCGCCGCGAAGGCACGTTGCAATGGTCAAATGGCCATCGAATCCCATTAGCGGCGGCTGGACTCTGAAAGTCATACTATGATATGATAATGATTCTGCAATTCCTTTGATGTCTTCGTAGCGGCGAAGGCACTCCTTGATAAAGGGATTATCCAGCGGATAATGGATGTCCATCTCGAAGATCCGATTCTTGTTGCTGCCACTGAGGATCGGCGTTGTATCAGCAACCTGCCCATCGCGAAACTCAATAGGCGTGCCGAAATACAGGGAATCATAGGAGTTCTGGCTGTCTACGTAGAACGTCCATTCTTCGGGTCTTCCCACAGGACTGTCGCAATATTGGTTTAGAACCTGGGTTCGATACTCCATGAACTGAAGCTGGATCTCCACGAGCGCCGAAGCGTCAGAGAAATACTCCTTAAAAGAAATCTCCTTTGGGTTCCAGAGCTTGTTAAACAGAACTGTCCTCGGATTGGCGCCAAGTGTTACTGGAACTCGTATCGGCTTGCGCTCATGATACGCTTGCCAGATTCTCTGCTTTTCTTCGTTGGTTGGCATTACAAAAACTCCTGTGTTTTCATGTCCTTGATGATTCTGTATACTCAAGTTTAGCGCGTTACCCTCGCTTTGTCAATATCCGTAATTATGTTTCTTCCATCAGTAAGTTTACTCGCATTAATCGCACTGAACTACTCACTTGAAAGATAGATCTGAATGTGTCATACTGTAATCAGTTGGCAAAGAAACAGATTACAACTATGATAATAAGCAATACAGTAAACTACCCCCAAACTGAATAATGAAGCCTTTCATTAACTATTAACGAGGATAGAAGGAGGCCATTGTGTACCCTAGAGAGAGAGTCTTGCGATGCCTGAATCATCAAACTGCCGATAGAGTTCCATTGGATGGCTCGTTTCGGCAGGAAATATGGGAGAAACTGCGGAAGCACTTTGGGACTGATGATACAAATCTGATCAATGAGAAACTGGGACTGGATTTCAAGGGCGCGGGTATGAGGAGTTCTAAGGAATTTCTAGAACGCTCTGGCGGATCTGGCACTATCCGATACGAAGATGGCTCCTATGAAAACGAATGGGGTGTTCGCCAGATTGATAGAGGCCCATATATGAAATACATATATCATCCGTTGTCAGATGAGAGCAATCTGGATACATATAAGTTCCCCAGCCTGGAAGGACGATTTGAGGGTATCAAAGATCGCGTGGAGCAACTGAAGCAGAACTATGTGGTATCCGCAGGTACAAGCACTTTCTTTACCAATAGCTGGCAGCTCAGAGGTTTAGAAAATTTTCTGGTAGACATAGCCGTAGAATCGCCATTCCTGATGAATTTGCTGGATAGAATGCTGGAGTATAAACTAGAGATAATCAGTCAGTATGCCCAGACAGGAGTGGACATTATCAACGTTGGTGGCGATATTGCCATGCATACTCGCTTGTTTATGGAGCCAGTTCTGTGGAGAAAGCATTTCAAATGGCGTGATGCTATGCTGATAGAAGAGGCGAAGAAATATGGCGTTCAGCACTTCTTTTTTCATACAGATGGCAATCTTATGGAAGTGATGGAGGATCTGGTTGAGATCGGCTTCAATATTATCAACCCTATCCAGCCTGAATGTATGGATCCTTATGAAGTCAAAGAGCGATTCGGCGATAGGATAACACTACACGGCACGATCTCATCTCAGCAGACCTTACCCTTTGGCACTGTGGAGGACGTGCGAAACGAAGTACGCGAACGTATCGAGAGATGTGGCAAAAATGGTGGGCTTGTGATAGCACCAAATAACGTAGTGCAGTTCGATGTTCCGCTGGAAAATCTGCTGGCAGTCTACGAGACAGCCAGGGAAGTGGGATGTCCGTAACAAGGTCGTGTATGATATACTTAAGGAGCATACTGATCGTAGCAGGAATTGAAAAAATCAGACTGCATATAAACCTGACGAGGAGGCTTTTTTCATGCCAAGAACACTCACATTTACAGTTCTGCTCCTGGTGATTATTCACTATTTCTCTGTGTCCAGCTTTGCTTCATCTGGTAAAAACAGCATTAGAGATTTGAGGGTAAAAAAAGGTCATCCGATCCTGTTCGTTGACCAGGACTTAGTTGAGGAAATAAGGGCCAAGACTGAGGATCTAGCCAGATTTCATTCAAATGTAAAGACTTATTATGAGAAGAGCACTGACGATCCACGACAAACAGATTTAATCAGAAGAGAAGTGGAAAAGCGCACTACTGGCGCTCATCCAGGCGTTTATATTAGTACGAGCATGTATTACGGAGTGGACGGGTATATCAATGACAGCGCTTTGAGCCAGGAATATGGAAAACAGTATGCTCTTGCTCTGTTGGAGCTTCCTCTGGGTAGCGTTGATCAGGCTGCTGGCAGAGCGTTTGCATTAGGCGTGCTTTATGATTGGCTGTATGATCACCTGGATACGGGCTTGAGAAAGCAAATTCGGGAGGGAATCATGAAGCGCTTGCCTATGATAATATCCAGTAAATCCGATGTTTCTGGCGGTCATCGACTTTGCTGGTGGGATGTCTATGCACTGGCCGCGGTGTTAGCTATACGCCATGATATTGAGGAAGACGATCAGAAAGCGCAGAACGAATATTTCCAGTATCTGGACGTACTGATAACCAAATGGCGGACCAAATATAATCCTGCGTATCAATGGATCGCTGGAGATGGCGGCTACCACATGGGGTGGGCCTATGGACAAACATATACAGTCGTGATCCCCTATTATATCTGGGAATACGCCACGGATGAAGAGAGTTGGTTTTCGGACTGGCAGAGAGAAAGAGTCTATTGGTATCTCTACGGATACAGGGGAAAAGGATGGTACGGCTCCTTTCCCTATTCCGGCGATGTGTGGAGCACGCATTACTCTTCAGGTACGCATGGATTTCAGATATTGACCTCCGCGTTTGTATACAATAATGAATACGCCAAAGGCCTCTATAACTACTTCGGCAACCAGAGTGAATCATACTGGGATATACTATACAAGCACTTTGATTCTGACGCCGGGAGCAGTCCGGATAACTTACCATTATCCAGGCACTTTCGGAATGCTGGTTTTGTCATAATGCGCGACAACTGGGATGTTGATAAGAATGCATTAATGGTGTTTAAATCAACATCGTTTTATTCAGTTAACCATCACCACAAAGACCAGAACGCTTTTACCATTTTCTACAAAGCGCCTCTAGCTATTGATTCGGGTGGATATAATATCTGTGGTGCGTATGGTTCCGAACACTGGCGCAACTATTATACCAGGAGTATAGCGCACAACACGATCCTGATCTATGATCCTGAGGAGAAGTATTCCCTGTGGGGAAAACCAGTATCGAATGATGGCGGACAGGAGTTTTTCAGGATAAGTAATCCCACATTAGAGGATATGCAAGACGGCGGAGATAATCATCTTGACGGCATCCAATATTATGAGGACCATGAAGATTATACCTATACTATGGGAGACGCCACAAAGGCGTATTCCTCTCATAAATTGGAGGCCTTCAAGCGTTATATAGTCTACCTGAGAGGCCACTCTTATGAACGCCCTGCTATAATCATCTATGATAGAGTTATCGCGAAGAACGCCGCTTTCAAGAAGACCTATCTGCTGCACTCTATAGAAGAGCCGGTTATCAATAATGGCGTGGTCACTATCGAAGGTCACAGCATGTCGGATAAGAACGATAGGGGAAGACTGTTCAATGAGGCGTTGCTGCCAGAGAACAATGTCATAAACAAGGTGGGCGGAGTAAGGAATAGCCAGGAGTTCCATGTAGCGGATGATGGTACAGGGAAGCCATACAATTACAGCGATGAGATCAAAGATAAGTATGGACAGATAAGGTATGAATCCATAAGGAGCGAAAGGTCTGTAGCCCGAGAGGCGGGAGAATGGCGGGTAGAGATCAGTCCCGCTGACAGCAGATTAGACGACACATTCTTGAATGTTATGTCAGTTACAGACGGCGACAACAGATACACACACGTCCATTCTGAATATGTTTCTACCGGGAATTTGGATGGTGTTGTTGTCAAAGACAATGATGGAGAGGAAACTACGTTGGTTCTTTTTAAGAGAAACAATACTGAACTAAGCGGAGAGATCGTTCAGAAGGTGAGCTTCAGGAAAATGCTCATAGTTGGATTGGAGAGAAAGGCAAAATATAGCATTAAGTATAAAAAAGGTAGTTTGTCCATCAGAAGGTCTACCGAAGGGGATTATAGATCCTCAGATCAGGGCACGATTTATATAACAGATGCTCAAAACGGGCAGATTTGAAGATGGGGAAGAGGTCTTGACCCAACCAACACTGAGGTAAGACGAGGTAAGACAATGACCGAAACAGAGAGCCGGCACATCCTGAGAATTGAGGGACTTATGACCATACTTCTGGCAGCAGTGCTTCTTTATGCATCCGCGGCAGATGCGGCAAACACCTATTACGTTGCTCCCGATGGTAGTGACACTAACCCGGGCACGGAGTCAATGCCCCTCAAGACGGTGCAGAAGGGAATGACCCAGGCAGGAGCAGGAAATACAGTATACATCAAGGCAGGAACATACGATCTGCGCGGGTTCTCAAAAACCCTCCATCAACCCCTTGTTTTAATTGGTGAAGACAAGGACTCAACTATCCTCACCAACGGTGGAACGCTCATTTTCTCGCAAAGCCTCACCGTGAAGAATCTCACGTTCCGTAGCTATGATTCCACAGTTCTCAGGCCATTTGCCGGGGACGAGGGAAAACTCGACGGGGTGTTCATAGAGAATTGTATCTTTGAAAAACTCTCCAGCGCGATAAACACGGGCAAGGATCCTAAAGGCATTATTACAAATGTGAACATCTCAAACTGCGAGTTCCGGAACATGGAGGGCGGTGGAGTATCGGCTATTGCCATTACTTACGGACTCATTTCTGATGTGCGGATCATAGATAATTCCTTCAAGAATCTGAAGTCAACCAGGAAAGGATGTATGGCAGTAGTCATTGGGAGTAACGCCACCAGAACAACTACGAGGGACATACATATATCAGGTAACCAAATGGACACCATCACAGGTCCAACTATGGTAGTTCGCGAAGCTGGTACCGAAGTGCATGGCATTTTAGCGTATGGTACAAATCTTAATATCCTGAGGAACACTATTAAGAATTTGAACGCTGGGAGGGACCATGAAGCGATCTATATGAAGGCGCGTAATTCTACTATCGCAAACAACGTTATACACAATTGTGGCTCCGGGGGCGGTGGAGGAGATATATGTTCAAAGGGTGGTGAGCTATCTGAGGGTAATGTGATCACCGAAAACAGGATAACGGGCAATCAGCCGGGACGCGGAATGCTTGTCAATGGCGGGACGCTCATTACGGGCAACCATATCAAGAAGACGAATGGGTTCAACGGAATTGACGTCTACGCGTTTGGTAAGCCAGTTACCATCTCCAACAACTATGTTGAGACAAAAACAGGTACAGCTATCCGCCTGGATGGCGGAAAAAATGCGGTCATCTCAAATAATGTGGTGATCTGCCACGAAGGTACAACGATAAAAGTGCGCAACTCAACTGGAACGAAAATCCGCACCGAGAATGGCGAGGCGCTTCAGAGACTTAAGGTCGACCCGAGCAAGCGCTTCCTCGTTCGTAATGACGGAACGCCCCTCTTCTGGCTGGGCGACACGGCGTGGTTTATCATGCGGCTGACGGACGACGAGATCCGTGGCTATCTTTCGAACCGTGTCGAGAAGGGCTTCACAGGCATCCAGGTTGACCTTAACCCATACGCGTGGACGAACTTGATGGCTCCGGGAGAATGTGAGAATCCGTTCCTAAACAATAACATTGATACGCCGAACCAGAACTACTGGCAGCGAGTGGACTGGATGGTGGACGAAGTGGCCCATCATGGGCTGTACGTTCTTCTCACACCGATGTGGGGCAAACACTACCCGCGCTACGTAGGAGCAGACACGGCGAAGGCATATGACCTGGGAAAGTGGCTTGGTAACCGCTATCGCAGCAAAACTCACGTAATGTGGTTCGTGTCGGGAGAATACGACTCCATCAACGGCTACCGACCCATCACCAGCGCGCAGAAAGCGCTCCTGAACGCGGTCGCGCAGGGACTGGAGGATGGGCACGGAGGAAACCAGTTGATGACCATACATCCGGGGGCGAGAAGGACCTCCTCGGCGGATTTCCACAACGAGGCCTGGCTGGACTTCAACATGTTGCAGTCTGGTCATTTCGACGATGCTGCGAAGTGGGGTAGCCCGGAGACCTACACTCTCATCACGAATGACTACAACCGCACGCCCGTCAAGCCGGTCTTCGAGGGAGAGCCAGCGTATGAGGACATGATCGATGGTTACTTCAAGGGACCAAGAGACGACAGCGGTCTCAGGATGGGTATGGATGTGATGAGGAGGAAGGCCTACTGGTCGGTCTTCGCCGGAGGATTCGGGCACACTTATGGTCATAACGATGTGCAGATATTCTGGTCACCAGGAAAACCCAGGGAGGCAGCCAACCGGAACCATTGGCGGGACGCGCTGGAGGCGCCGGGGGCCGGGCAGATGAGGCATCTTCGGTCGCTAATTGAGCCTCGGTCGTTCCTGAACCGGATTCCGGACCAATCCGTCATAGCCTCCGCCGCCGGGTCAGACAAAGATCATGTCCGGGCCACCCGCGCGTCGGACGGAAGTTATGTAATGGTGTATATCCCCACAGCCGGAGAGGTTACTATCGAGATGAGCAAGATTTCCGGCGCAAGGGTGAAGGCGTCCTGGTTCGACCCGCGGACGGGGACGTATACAGCTATCGGTGATTATCCCAATAGCGGAACGCAGGTTTTCGATGCTCCTGGGGCGACCGCTATTGGAAACGACTGGGTTTTGATGCTTGACGCCAAAGTCGCGTCTGAACCAACGGACTAGAAATCTGACCACACACGTATTTCTGAAAACTATGGCAAGGTATAGAATATAAAGGGGGGAAGGGAAGGAAAGGGCAGATAGATGAGGGACATTACCTACAAAGCTGAAAGGAATATCAAACTGGTGGAGAACAACGTGACAAAGTGCAACTTTACCAGACAACTCCCGTGGCGTGACAGAGGCATCTGGTTAGCCGGCGACGTCCATGCTCATTATCGCCTGGTGGGTTTCGATAAGTTTGTGAACAGGTCTCAGGAGTATTGCGATTTTCAGGCAGTTACCAGCCATCCCCATGAGGTGGAAGCGTTTAAGGCTCAACCTGAACTCATCGAAGACGCTTGGAGCCAGTATCCTGACTTAATTCTCATCAGTGGAGTCCAGTGGAACCCACCGGTGGGCAACTTCGTTACGCTATGGGTTCCTGGTGTAGGCAAGGGGATGCCGCTGTTAGAGGAGTTCCTAAACCAATTCGATGTCCAGATCGGCGGGGCCAGGAGAACAGAAGAGAGTTTTCTTGCGGGGCTACGCTTCCTGAGTGAGCGCACTGTCGGTGACATACTTCCAGCCGCCTTTATTCAGCACCCGCATCCCAACACGAGTTTCACCCCTGATCAGATCCGTTCGGGTTTGGACGCCGGGCCTGCGCTAGTAGGCTTTTGTGTCTCCAGCGGCAAGCGAGAGCAGACACCAGGCGGGGGGATCATCCATCCCTGGGCCAGCGAAGTTGGTGGCTTCGCCGATGCATTGTTCGCAGAGGGCCGCCGGGTTGTTATGACCGCAGAGAGCGACCTCCACCAGCCTGGCGTTCAGGGAGTAGAGAGAGACTGGCCCGGCTTTTACCGGCGTACCTATCTCTATTGCCCGGAGCGAAGCGAAGCCGGTGTTTTCGCCGGTTTGCGGGGTGGGGCTTACTACATTGTGATCGGGAGCCTCATCCAGGATCTTAAGGTCACAGCCTGTGCAGGGGATAACTGGGTAATGTTGGGTGAGGAACTCACGATCGCTGACAGTTCATCTGTCGAAGTGAGCGCCGATTTTTCGGAAACGGGCGACCTGGATTCGGTGGAACTCATCGGCAACCCAGGTGGTGAAACTCGCATATTGGCACAGACCCTGGCTGCCGACCTGGTTCGTGAAGATGGTATGGTTCGCTGGAGCGTTAAGATAGACGTAACTCCTGGCATGTTTTTTCTGCGGCTGCGCGGGAGTGGCACAGCCAGGGAACCCAGCGGCGCACCCGCATGTTTCTACACAGGGCCTCTCTGGGTGGGCGTTCGATAATCCTGGTAAGAGTGATTCCGATTCCTTATTTTTCCTCGCACTCGGCGACCCGAGATCTGCATACTTCCATCAATGGAGAGAGAATAGCGTGACTACGAAGCATCCCTGGCATGATACTGGTGTCTGGCTGATGGGTGATACTCACGTGCATCATCGTCAGACCGGGCTGGAACGGGTGGTGGACCAGGCCAGTCAGTATGGCTGTGATTACCTCGTCTTTGCCGAGCACGCCCACTACACAGAGTACATCGAGGCGCAACCCGAACTTATTCAAAAGGCGCACGCCGCGCATCCCAATATGCTCCTGGTTAACGGTGTGGAATGGAGCACTCCGGCTGGCAATGAGACCAGAGCCGAACAAGCAGGTCTTCTGATGCCCGGAGGAGCCGACGGGATGCCGCTGCTCCGACAGTTCCTCAACAGATTTGACACGCGGGTGGCCGGCATCAAGATCAGCGAGGCAGCCTTTCTGGAGGCATTGCGCTTTCTGAGTGAGCATGGCAACGGCGATGTACGTCCCACGGTCATCCTGACCCATCCTCATCGACCTCAAGCCGCGTTCACAGCGGAGCAAATCTGTACGGCCTTGCAGATAGGTCCTGCTGTGGCCGGACTTTGCGCATCCAGCCGTCCGCCAGAGCGTGGCGAACTGGACGTCTGGCCGTGGGTCAGTCAGATAGGAGGCGTGTGCGACCAGGTGCTTGCTGATGGACAGCGGATCGTGATGCTGGCCGAGAGCCATCTTCATAAGCACATCAATGAAGGCGGAGAAGAGTTCTGGCCTGGTGAGTTCCGACGCAATTATATATACTGTCCAGAGCGCAGTGAGGCAGGTCTGTTCCAGGGCCTGCGGTCGGGGGCATCCTACTTCGTCCTGGGTGGTATTGCGGAGGAAGTAGAGTTTACCGCGTCGGCCGCTGGCGAGACGATCATGATAGGAGAATCATTAACCGTTCCTTCTGGCCAATCCGTCGAGATCTCCGTTAGCTTCATCGAAAGCACTCCACATGACTCTATAGAATTGATTGGGAATCCAAATGGACAGGTGCAGGTGGTCGCGAAAGTCCGGGGAAGCGACCTGGCACGCTCAGTTGGGCGTACCACATGGATGACGGAAGTATCTATGAGATCTGATCCATTTTACCTCAGGACGCGTGGTTCAGCCTGTATCAGCCAGCCCTATCCTGTGAAGGACTGGTTCTATACCAATCCCATCTGGCTAAGCCCGGAAGGCATAGGTAAGGAAGAAAGGTGATGTAATGCTATCTTTTGGCGGAAGGAAACGAGTAATACACTATTGGATTCTGCTTTTCATCGTTGTCGTGATCAATTGCAGCGATCAGAGTTTGCAGTCGTTGGCAGATATACCCGAAAAGGAACACGCAGCCGATGTCCTGTTGTTCGAGGAGCTTTTCGAGGATACGAACTGGACCGCACGGGGATGGTACGACGGGCCGCAAATGGAGATCACCGACTCCGAACATATCCTGGAAAGCGGACATTCCTGCGTATGGCACTGGAAGAAAGCGGGAGATATAGGCGTGTCAGGCAAGGGCGGACGGGTGCTTTTCACTCCCGTTACGAACGTCATCCTGAGCTACCACATCAAACACAGCGCCAACTGGAAATGGACAGGGGTGGACTGGCATCCCCACGAACTCCATTTTATCACCAACGTGGATCCACCCTATATCGGCCCTGCCTACACACATCTCACCTTCTACGTTGAGGTGGTGAACGGCGTGCCTCGGGTCGCTATTCAGGACGGCAGAAACATGGATGAAAGTCGGGTCGGTCAGAATCTAGTGGGCGTCACTGAGAACAGGGCTGTGGCAGGCGGCAATGGTGACTCAGATGGTCATGGAGAAGGTCACTATTATCGCTCCGGAGATGTGCATCGAAATGGCAAGCACTGGGAGCCAGGGAAGATACATTTCGGTGATGAACCAGGGCCATATTACAAGGGAGACTGGCACCATATCAAGGTAAGATTCCAACTCAACAGCGTTGTGGATGGTGTTGGGATCAAGGACGGCGTCATACAATACTGGTTTGACGGCAAGCTGATCATGGACTATCATAACGTGGTGTTTCGCACAGGTCAGCATCCGGACATGAAAATCAACCAGTTCCTTATGGCTCCTTACTTCGGTCCAGGTGTGCCGCATGAGCAGAGGATCTGGATAGATGACCTGAGGATCTATACCAGCGAACAAGATGTGGAATAGGAATATTGAGTTGTGCAGCCGAAGGGAAAGAGCAGTGAAAAATACGAAGCATAGAATTATGAGCCTGCCCATCCTGTGGAGCTTTGCCTTCGTTCTACTGAGTCTGCTGTCCATCAATGACGCGCGTGCGGATCGCAGCTTACGACAGCAGGATCCAGCCTACATGTACGAAAAGGCCGGGGAGTATGCCAGGGCTGCGCTATATTGGCATAGAGCTATGCGCGGCGTGAGCGAAGTCTGGATTCCGATCATGTGGGGCGACGTGTCCAACGCGCCAGGTAAGTGGAAGGAGTATCGCAATTTTGTCCCTGAATACCGGGCTAGGTTGGAAAAGTGCTTGCGCTTAGGCAAAGTGAGTCAAGCTCGATTTGCACATATGGAGTACATCAACGGAATCTGGATGGATGAGCTTGTAGAGCAGGAAGATGGTGGGCTTAGTTCTATGATGCATAGCTCTCCTAGCTCTCATCTGTGGCTGGGCAAACCTGGTCTATGCCGTAGCTACATCGCGCCGGATGGAAAGGCCAGTTGGGTGGAGAGTGTGGCTCTCCATACGCCATGCTCTTTAGTCTTCCAGATGCCGGTTCACGCAACTGTCACATTCTATCCGAAGCAGATGAGGTAGGTGAGTGAGAGAAATATGAATGGCGGATCCAGGTTGGACAGAGTAGATCGTGATCTACTTACACCTTTTGTTCAGAAAGCCTTAGACAACACCAACGTCAGAATCACAGAATGGAGCTACCAGGTTATCAAAGGCGATGGAACATCGCTCAAAAGACTCGTTTGCCGTTTCTCTGGTCAGGCCAGGCTGCGGGAGAAGGAGATTCCCTGGTCAATCTTCCTGAAGGTGCCAAATCCCACTCATACCCATCTGGATGTCTGGCACCGGGAGCCTTTTCAGCGGGAGCCGCTTCTCTACGAATCTGGTGTTCTTGACAATCTGCCTGGTGGAATGTCTGCCCCACGCTGTTTGGGTGTGGTAGAGCATCCGGATGACGAACCATGGATGTGGCTGGAGGATGTTGCCGGGGAACCTTCACTTGAGTGGCCGGTGGAGCGGTTCAGGACAGCCGCCTATCATTTTGGCATGTTGCAGGGCACATTTCTGGCTGGTGCGCCACTGCCTGATTATCCCTGGATGGACACAAGCGGATGGCTGAAGGTGAGACTTGCCAGGGGTGCTGAACCAATTCCTTCCATTCTGGAGAGATTTCGGTTCCATCCGCTTACCAAAAAACTCTATAACTCAGATATTGGGAAGCGTCTGAGGTGGCTCTGGTCTAATACCTAAATTTTGTCCAATGAGAACTCATATCTGATGTTGTCAAATTGGACATAAAGTCAGAAAAGACGTGCCATCGAGGCTCCTTTAAGGTATCATAAAGGGTATAGTAGACCTTTTG
>SDBT01012958.1_pt1 | contig 13374 bp, 9 predicted proteins | sample 2277101 | NCBI WGS metagenome assembly SDBT01 (sample SAMN10404973, study PRJNA504765) | marine sediment metagenome | isolation source: marine sediment core GS10_PC15, 103 cmbsf | place: Arctic Ocean: Southern Knipovich Ridge | collected 2010 | reverse complement strand
GCACGGGTGCTTCCTTTGTGCCTGGATTCAGGTCATTCCCCGTATCCTGGCAAATCCATATTGGGTTACCGGCCATTCCCTGTACCATCCAGGGCCCCGAACTCAATGTACAATTCACGCATTCGTTCATAAGTCATATCCGCCGTTCTCTGGGGATCCGTACCCCCGTTAATAGTAATCACAGGTGCAAACGTCTGTGATCCCGCTACCTGTGTAGCTTTCAAATCCATCAAGTTATCGCTAATCGCATCCGCCATTCTTGCCATTGCTTCCATCTGCTGGAACGGGTTGCGGTTCAGTGCCGCCAGCCGTGCCGCATTTTCCTCGGCAGTAATAACCGCCTCTCCTCTGTGCAACTGGGCAACCATGTCCTCAGGCACATATTGGGTACCCTGCTGAAAAGAAGCCTGCGAAAACCCTTCTCTGGCTGCATCGATAGCTTCCTGGCTGGCTCCCCATGCAACCATATTGGCTATGATATCATCTTCCAGTGCCTTGATTTTGGCAGGATCCGCTGCACCGCCCAGTATTTCCTCTTGCCGTGCCTGCAATAACTCCCGCTGTTTTCTGAGCTGTTCATCAGTAAGCGCATTCTCTTCTCCAAGAAGCGCATTCATGGCAAGCTGTACATCATACCGCTGTTCCTGGATATCAAACAGATCAGCCTCAGTCAATAACCCCTGCTCAAACAGGGATAACTGGGATGCTTCCTGCGCCAGAAGTATATCCAGCTTCTCCTGCAAATATCCAAGTTCATTATCATCAAACTCACCCATCGCCTTACGATGCTCCAGCTCCCGCATAGCCTTCCGGAACGCATCTTCCATGGCATCCATCATGGCCTTATCAGCTTCTGAAACGGCTTCGTTAAATGCAATCAGCTCATCTGTAGCACCCTTCAAAGCCAGCTGTATTGCCCTGTATTGTTCTTCGGTTATTTCATCAACATCTTTTTGTGCTTTTGCTATTGCCAATTGATCAGTCAACAACCTGACATTCTCCTCCAAAAACTCGCGCTGTTTCATAGTCCCCATCGCAAAATCATGCTGGGCCGCGGCCATGGCCTCTACTCCAGAGCCTAATTTCAATGTATTTATTGCTTTTATGTTATCCATTTGATTGACTAATTGTTTTTCAATATCTAACATTATTTCCAAATCTGCATACATAACGGCAGCACGGTCTGCTTGTGCTTCCCTTTCACCTTTACTTCTTTTTTTATTTGTCGATTGAAATAGAGCCTCTTCGTAGCCTGCTCTTAGCTTTGATACACGATTTTGAACTTGTGCTATATCTTCAGCTACTGATTTTACGTCTCCCAGGTTGATAAATTCGAATTCACCATATGTTCCTGTCAATGATTTGCCTAAAGTACGTATCAAGTCTTTAGTACTTTTGGAGGCTTCGAGTGCTGCTTTATATTGTTCATCGTATTCGTCTATTCTGCCTGATAATACACCACTTATTAGTTCTTCCAAAGCAAGTCTTCTTTCTAGTTCTTCGACCATTGCCTTAGCAGAAGCCAGCCTTTTCTCCGCTAACTCCGCATCCTTCTTTGCTAATTTCACACCGTCTGAACGGGCTGCACTTATTGACTCGAATAACCCGATAATACCCTCCACAGCGCCCCTGGCGGCCCCAAATACTTCCCCTACGGGTAATCCTGATATTTCCCCTGCCAAATCAGCTGTCGCTTGCCCTGTATCTAATATGGCTCCCGTCATCTCCTTAGTGCCCTCGCCTATCGTATCAAATATTACGGACACTTTATTAAAAATCTCTGTTACACTCTGTACATAGGCAACGATTTGATTGATTTTCTCGGAATAAAGCGCCGTCATTTTTTTCTGATGGTCGGCATTCTCCTTGTCGATATTGACCTGGTCGTCATTGGCCTCCAGGATTTCCAGCCGCTTCTTATGCTCTTCATCCAGCGCCTGCTTACGCTCACGGAATGACTGATTCACACCCTTCAATGAATCAACAATAGCCTTGTATTCAGCCTCACGCAAAGCCTTCGCCTCTTCCAGCTGCTGCACGACCTTCTGCCCGCTCTCTTGAATCTGATTTTCCACTTCAGCAATCTCATGTGCCATGGATCCTATTACACCTGTCGCGCGTTCCTGCTTTTGTAACTCGGCCAATTGTTCTGTCAACAATCCTTGCCGTTCAATCTCGTATCTCGTTTGAGCCTCCAGTAATTCCACACCTTTCAGCCCGATTAATCCGGCACGCTCACGCATTTGCAAATCTCTCACACGCCATTCCATGCTTTCCTGCTGCAGCTTTACTGTCTCTTTCAACTTCTCTACCTGTTTGATTGCACTTGTTTCCGTAAACTTCTGTAATGCTATGAGCTTAGCAAGCAGATCTAGTGCCTCATCGTTTGTCATCTCCATATTTTTAACTGACTTATGTACAGCGGCATCAACCAGATCGCCCTTGGCTACCAGAACATCATTCACTCTTTCATGTTCATCTGCAAATAGTTCTGTATTTGTAGTCAATGTTTCGATTACACCTGACAAATCCTCGATACCCTCTGTTCCTGTAAACTCCTCCAAGCCAGCCAGCATTGCATTCAATTCCATGCTATATTGCAGTACATCTTTAGGATCAGTAGCCTTCTCCAGTTCAATGGCCTTGTCTTTTATTGCTACATAGGTGTCTTTGAGTAACACGGCATTTTCACTGGCAACCCCTATTTCTGCTGTGATATTCATCAACGCCGATAACTCAGTCTCCAGCATCTTAATACCCACGGCCTGTTCAGCAGCACTATATTCTGCCCTTAGTACCTGCTCTTCTGCTACTGCTGCTGCTGCCTTTTCTGACATTCTCTTGGACATCTCATCTATTTTTTTTACCGTCAGGTTCGACGATGCCATATATTGGCCTATATTCTTCTGAACATCTTCAAGGGTTTTTCCTTCCATTCCTATCTGTTTATAGAGTTTAACGATATCTTCAAATTGGGCAGCTTGCACTTTAGCTAATTGCACGCCCCCCAATGATGATGCCCCGCTCGGAGCCCTCGCTGCAAACTTGCTGGCCATCGCTGCTGCCTCAGACCTCTGCTCCAATGCTACTGTTTTTGGAATTGCCCCCGCGATTTTCCTCCCTGCTGCAGCCTTTTCCGTCTGTAACTCTGCAAGTGACTTTGTAACGAGTTTCCCTTGTTCATCATATGCTTTTCGTGTAGCCTTAAGGGATGCAACACTTAGCTCCAGTTCACTCTGAAAATTACTCAGATTATCGGCAACTCCTTTTGCTGCAAATCCTGCAAACTCCATGGCAGCTGCCCCGAAAGCTTTCACCTGCTCCTTCAGTTTTTCCGCAAGTGCTTTTTCCGCAGCGATACGAGCCTTGGCTATTTTGGCAAGATTTTTCTCATGTTCCTTGGCTCGTTTTAATGCTGCCTGTTGCTGTTTTTTCTTTTCGCTTTCCAGCTTTTTTGCTGCAGCCAGTCGCCTTTTCTCCTCTCGCTCTTTATCCCTGGCTGTTTTTTTTATCGCCCGCTCTTCATTAGCAACAGCTTTCTGTGCTGCCTTTCCGCCTGCACGCCCACCTTTACCCGCTACTGCGCCTGGCGCTGCGCCCGCTGCCGGTTCTTTTAATGACTTTATTTGTGATTTTATCTCATTCGATTCTCTTTTTCTTAGGTCTAGCCCCTTCTGGATGGCTGCTACGGACTCACCATTAAGGGCTAACAATCTTTTAGAGTCCAGTATTTGCATATCAAGCGCTGTTAACTGTGCTGCTGTTGCATCAGGATCCGCTCTTGCAGCGGCTAATTTTAATTCTAGTATTTTCTGCGCATTCGCTATTTCTATTTTCTGTCGTTCTAACTCTTTTAACCCTGCATTGAATTTTAGTATATCTGCATCGACCTGTTTCATGTATATTTCTAATGCTCTAACCCTTTCAGCATTAGTAGATTTCTCTGTTATTCCCTGCTCGTTCAAGCTCCATAGTATATTTTCATTGGCATTTTCGATTTCGAATGCTAAATCTATTTCCTTTTGCTTTTCTTCTACTATAGATATAGACAATTCTTTTATAAGTTCTTGTGCTTCTGCTGAATCCCCATATTTTTCCGTCAGTTCTGCCGCTACTATCGTCAATTCCCTCTGCAAATCAAATTCACCCTCCGCTGCGTCCCCACTTATTACCCTCAAGTCATATGCCCGTTGAGCAAGATCTACGTGTTCAGCCATATCTTTAGCCATACCACCCAGCATCTCCTGCTCTAACCCTAATGCTATGGCTTGTGCTTCACCTATTTTCCCTAATTTCAAAGCTAACTCAGTATGCTTTTCGCTACCTTCATTAAGTCCATCCATCTCTGCTTCTACTTCTGCCATTTTCTTTCCCAATGCTTCCGTAGCCATTCTTGACAAATCTAATGCTACTGATGTTTCCACAGCCCCTACCTGCATTTGATGCATCGCTGCGGATGTATCAATCATATCATCAGACCAGGCCCAGCTATCCCCCAATGATCTAATAGTCTTGCGTAGATTATCATTCATTTCCTCGACTCTTTCCTGCATTGCTTCGCCGGCCGCTTCACCAGCCCTTAACTCCTTCGCAATTGCTATCTTGCCCGCTCGATCCGCCGCCTTATCTAGCCCTTCTGCTAACCTCTCTATAATCCCGACGTCTATTTCATTAATGCTTTTTGGCAATTTTGCTATCTCTGCTGCTACTCTTGGGCTTGTTTTTGCTATTTCTTCCATACTGCCCTTCATTGTATCCAATACCGTCTGTTCATCCCCTGCTGCTAATGCCTCCTGTACCTTTGCTACCGTTCCTGTTAACGATGCAAATGTTTCTCTCGCAGCATCAGCTTCAGCACGGATTTCCTGATATTCTGTTTCGGCAGACTTGAACAAATCAGTAAACCATGATATCGCATCGGCGATCCCATTTTTCAGATCGGTAATCCACCCTACAGATGACTCACCGATGGTTATGAACATATCATTCCAGGCTGTTCCCAGCCGGGCACTCGCGAACTCTGAACTCGACTCCATGGTCTTAAACATGGTTTCTGCCGTGCCGCCTGCCTGCTGCATGGACAGGTTCATCTCTGTGAATGCCTCGGCACCGTTCCTGGCCATGATTCTCACGGCATTCTGTGCCTCTACTGATCCCAACTTTGATGCGAACCCTTCCACATCATTGCTCATGGACTGGAAAAGCAGTGCCCAGTCCTGTACCTTGCCGGTCTCTGCATCGATGCCCTTCATGCCAGCGGCCATTAAGTCGGTGCGAGTAGCTGCATTGAATAATTCAGTAGTGAGAGACTTGATTACCGTCTGGGTCTCCGCCACATTCACACCATTAGCCGTAAGCACAGCATTCATGGCGCCCAGGGCCTCTACTGCATGGCCTGAATCACTTGTAAGTGCAGCCATGGCTGGAGCCACTTTAGCAATATTTTCAGCCAGCTCACGGCCTGACGGGATTACCCCCTGCTTCATCGTATTAGCCAGAATATCCATGATCTTATTCTGGTTTTCTGCATCCTCAAGGCTCATGCCCATGGCATTGCCGAGGTTAGTAATCGATGCAGCTGCTTCTGTGGAACTCATCCCGAGGCCCACGGCCAGCTTGGCTGATTTCTCGACTATCGCATTCGCTGCCTGCAGGTTATTCGCCAGCGCAGGTACGGCACTTATCACACTGTAGAGAGAGTCTCCCAATTCCTCCACAGGCTTCCCTGTTTTCAGTGCAATAGCTCGTAATTGCTCCATCGCCTGCGGCATTGCCTTGGCCTGTTCGGATGAAAGAAGTGTCTGGACCCTGATCCCCACATCCTCAAACTTTTTAGCCGCTTCCGCACCCTTTGTGAATGCCCCGACAAGTGCAGCTCCGACAACCGCGATACCTGCACCAATGGGGCCCATCGCTTTCGCTCCGGCCATTGCCCCACCGATACCACCGCCTGCGCCCTTGTATGCCTCCTTCATTTTCTTCATTCGTTTGCCGAACTTGCCCATGGATTTATCACGGAGGGCTTCGATTCGGTCGATATGCTTCTTTTCCAGCTTCTGTATGGTTTGCAGGTGCTCTTTCCGCAGCCGTACCTGTTTATCCAGGTTTCCATCCGCCGCCTTCAGCCGCTTTTTGTACTCATCCTCCAGGATTTTGGTGGCCTCTTTATGGTTCTTTTTGGCCTGGCCTACGTTCTTGATCCCTTCCTGCTTCTGTAGTTCCCCCAGGCGCTTGGCATCCTTCTCCCTCCTGCCCTCAAACTTCCCGAACTCATCCTCCACTTCATTCAGCCCGGACTTGGCCTGTGATGGATCGATAACGATATCTATCTCGTATTGTCCTTTTTGTCCTTCAGCCATGGCTATCTCCTTGGATCCCTACGGGATTTCTTCCCTTTATGGGCGTTTTCCAGTGATTTAATTTGCGATTCGTTTTCTGCCGATTGATTATCCAGCAGGATCAGCAGGGTTATGAAGGGGATTTCTTTGAGGCCGTTTCTTCCCGGGAAAGCTGTTCCTGCCATCGTAACCAACGATGATTCCAGTGAGTTGTCGGGACCTTTTCGCTTTCGAGCACCTCGGCCAGTAGTTTTTTTTTAATCTCGCTATTGACCCGCTGCAGGTTTTCCAGTGTAAGCACACATGATGCAGGCTCCAGGACGTGCTTACACATGAAGCGCAGGCAATCTCTCATCCTGACCGGTTCTTTCTTGCATTCGTCATCAGTCTCCGGCAAGTTCCAGGCATCGATATCATACCGACCAATGCCTGTATTCTCAGCCCATTCATTCAGTACTAGTCGTGCTGTACGCATGCTCTCAGGAACACTGACGGCAATCAGCAGATCCACCAGATCATCAGGAAGCATCCCTGTAGCTTCATGAAACCTGACAAGCGCAGATTCCAGCAAATCACTTGCCGTGTCCATGCCGTTTTCTTTCGCAGTAAGCAGCTGATCCAGTGTGGATTCTGATACTCCATTGCTGGTCTGCATCAGGAACTTTATAGACCGCACCGCGTCGCTGTATATCTTGAACATGGCAAAGCTGAAAAGAGGTACGGCCATTCTGATCCGTTTCTGCCCATTCACCAGGTCCCAATGGACAGGGGCTTCCCGTATGGCATCCCCCTCTGGGAAGGGAATAGGTGAAGCAAAATCTGCCTGATACATGTCCCTTTATCCTTAAAACAACAGCCGGCAGAGGTAAAAGGTAAACCCTCCGCCAGCTGCTGCTCCCGCTCCCGCACACTATTATCGCATTACGCGCTTATATAGGTTACCGGAATAATCGTCTGGAGTACAGGGGTGTCACTGCAGTCCAGCCGTGCCAGATTGCCAGTGGTCCCTTGTGCTAGACCCATGACTTCATATGTGGTTTCACTGAAATCGCCAGACCCGGCATAACCGGAAGTGGGCTTCAGCGTTCCGCGGTTGATCCGGAATCGGCATTTGAACTTGCCCAGCAGATCCCACTCAACTACCCATCCGGCTTCCTTTACGCCTTGCTGGCAGCTATTGGTATCGATATTGGTTCTGATTACCCGATCCCCAGCTACACGGAACGCATCCGTGTGGAGAGCTTGAGCCACCAGCTTCGGGACATTCTCGGCTGCACTGAAGGTAATCATAGCCTCAGATGTACTGAGGGCCTGATGAACTACAGCACTCGGCCGGCCTTTACGCCACTCGATCAGTTCCTTATTGAAGTTGACTTCTACCGTATCCTCACGCACACTATCGATAATGTTCCACTTCTCATCAGTGGTACCTATGTCAGTGACGAAAAATACTTTGAAGTTAGGGAACCCAAAAAAGTGACCTGCCTCCAGTACCGCTGTGATATTGTCCTCAAGCAGTACTCTGTCATCAGCATCAAAATCCGTCCGGCTGGTTTCATGCACGAGCCTGGGGCAGTCATGTACAGACTTGCTCCAGTCCCATGTCTTGGCCAGTGCGCCTGCCTGATACTGTAGCAGTATGGTTGCAATACGGTTCTCAGTAGAATCGTATTCTGTCGTCGACCCAGGGCTAATCCTGTGGTTCGTCTGATACGGGCTCCCTGCCAGTGTCGCAGCTGTAGTTCCTGCCAGTACGGCATCCGAAGACACCGCCGGAAGGAGTGCCCCCGATTCATACTCGGCTGCGAACTCGTGATCTGTGAATGTGGGTTTATTCATCATCCAGATGTGTGAGTCTTTCGTATTGATCGTGTCATCAAAGGCATCTGCGAACTCTATCGTAATTGCCCCGCCTACTGCCGTATCCGAGTTATTCGATACCGCTACCGAACCCAGATTGATTACATCAATATCTTCTGATTCTGTTCCCGTCGTCAGAGGGTCCGTTGCGAACGTTCCGCCCGGCCAGTCTGATACTGTTGGACAGACTTCTACTATTTTATCTGCTCCGCATGTTGCCATGTCTATTCTCCTTTACGCTTTCACGTATGTCTTGTATGCACCATATACGTGCATTGATTTGCTAGCCTGCCCAATCTCTACCGTTACGAAAGCACCGGTGATACTGGTGAGTCGTGCCCCTGATCTGCCCTCAATCTCCTCACCCCTGTGCAGGGTTTCCATCATTTCGACAAGCGACATCGATGCCGACATGGTGAGGGCCTTCTTTCTCGCCCGAGCCTTCGGGATCACTTTCGGTTCAGGCTCATGCGGCGGCTCAGGGGCATCCCCTTCACCGGCTGTATTCTCATTTTCAAACATCATTTCATCTGCCATATCTAATTCCTTATTGACAGCCCATACTCTCGCCTGAGAGTGAGCCACCTAAATGCTTTACCTTCAACTACCTGTTCTCGCAGGACCATAATGGTCAGTTGCTTCTCTACACGCCCTGCCAGTAACCGACCCCGCTGGGCACGCATTTGATCCGTCACCGTTTCATCTATCCTGTGCAGGTAGTCACGGGCCGCCACGGAATCACCGTCCATGAGATCATGGTTAAAATGGATTTCCAGCCGGACCCGTTCATGAAACCTGGACCGGTAACTATTCCCCTCCGTCTGGCCCTGCCAGATAATGAAGTAGTTCGGGAATGATGATACACTGATTGGCTCTCCCACTCCCACTATCCCTGCGAAGGAAGGGATTGTTAACCCTGCTCTGCGTGCTGCAAATGCGATCAATGCAGGGCACTGGTCTCCTGTACCATTGACCGCAGACTTATTCCCACCAGTGAGCTTATCCAGAAACTTATTCACCATGTCCCTGCGTCTTTCAGGCCTCGGTTTGGGCATTCCTGTACCAGCCATTACACAGTCCCCCAGTTTGGAGAGTAGACCAGTGTAGCCTGACTGGGCAGGTCTGAATCTGGATCATCATCAGCCTGTGAGATCTTCGCCTTGAGCAGGGCCATTTCATCACTGAAGGCACCGGACTGGATCTTGTATAGATCCATGAATCCAGGATCATCCCCGATACGGGACTTACACGCCTCTGCTGCTGCCAGGTGAAGGTGTACCTGTGTCAGGTCTTCACCATCCAGCAGCCGTGCATAATGCGCCCGGCCGAATGACTGTACCAGCTTATTCTGGAGCAGCTGGAAAGCCGAATCCACCTGGTAATCATACCCGCGCTCCAGCCGGTATGTACCAAATGGGGCACTACCCAAAGCTGATCCGAGCGTGAGTGTGCCGGTTTCGCCGTCCGATACCGTCACCCTTTTGCTTTCGCCAATCACACTGATAATAGAACCGTCCCAGTACCCCGATCGATAGCGGATCAAATTACCGGTATCGACTATTTGAGTAGTGGTAGATCCTGAACCAACAGGCCCATTTTCCTTCTGCCTGTGGTTCTCCAGCAGGGGTACTTCCTCTACCAGCATCTCACTATGTACCCGCGTAACCAGATCGGCTACCGGTACATCGAAAAACTGGACCCGTTCAATAGTCTCAGCACCGACCGTAAAGGACCATTCCGCCCTGTGATCTACTGAAGGAATCCCCAGCCCGATGATCTGACTGGATTCCGCTGCAGTCCACGTATAGCTAATGATCCCCGTTACTGCATCCACTGCAGGGACATTCCCTACCGTGAACTCCGACCCTGTGGATAGTTTCACCACAAGGACCACGGAACTGGGTATCAGCTGTTCACTGGTATCCAGATCGAATAACTGGCCGTACTCATAGATAGTGAGATCCCCTGCAAAGTCAGGGTGTACCTGCTGGTTCATGGGGTGATACTGTGAATCGTGCCGTGAACTCTCAGCGCTTGCCGTACCCTGATGCTCAGTTCAGCTCTCACCGTGAATATCCTGCCATGCTGTCCTGGCGGCGTTGAATCTACTACCCAACCAAAGCCCTGAAGGTTGGAGGCATTCATCTCCGTGGGTATAGCCGGCATCGTCATAGCATCCTTTACCTCGGGTGCAGGCTCTGCGCCTACAATATCAATCTGGTTCCTGGCGAGTAGCCACACCTGACTATCCTGCTGTTTGTGATCCCAGATGATTTCCACCGTCTGAGTTCCCTGCAGCTCAGGAATGAAGGTCTGCACCTGGTTTCCGCGTTGGCTATCTGTACGCTCCAGCCTGATCGTATCACGTGCAAAAGCAGATATGGCACGGGCGTTTGCAGGGCTGGCTATCAGTACAAGCTGATCGCTTTGAGTAAGTCCCCGCTGATATAGCTGCTGAATTAGATCATTGATCATGCCTTCCGTTAGTGAAGCCGAGCCTGCATCCACACGGTTATCATCAGCTGCTGTATTCACAAACTGCTCAATGCCTTTCATGGCGGCACCGAGCGCTGCGGTCTCTGGCTGCCCATTGCCAAACCAGATTGCATTCTCAATCTCTCTGACGATCTCGTGGATCTTATGACTAAGCCCATGCGCGAAAAGATCGTTCAGCCCTGGGACCCCACCTGCTTTTGAAAGCTGTTGAGCCTTTGCACCGATCTCAATATCACGCTGGAACAACTGAAGGAAGTTGTTAACCAGCACATGCTCATCAGTCTTCTCGGTACCTGCACCTGCGTTGTCGCGAACAGGATTCTGCCTGTGGATGGTCTGCCCCGGCACCGTCACGGCAAGCCCAGTGGCTGATCCGGCTACCCGAGTAGCTGTAATCGTTTCCACCGCGATACTGTCAACCCTGAACTTGACCTGCAGGTTATCTGCGTCCTTGTGGCCTTCGATATAGATGATATCGTCATCTTTGAACTTTACCCCGTCACCGGCGGTCATAACGATCGTGCCTGAAGCCGAGACGTAGGTTACTGCGAGGGTCCCCGTGGTCTCTTCTCTCGCGATCTCCGGCCAGTCAAAAAGCCTGGTCTCGTCCCCTCGCACTGAACCGTTAATCATGAGCCAGTTTAGTTGTGGAGATCTCGCCATTACCATGCTTAACAAAGGGGAAATGTCTGCCAGCACATTGGCGTCTGTGTAATCTGGAATTACTTGTAGTGTATCGGCCATCACGCCGCTCCTGTTGGAGCAGCAGCATCTCTATCCGCCCAGGAAAGCCCTCATCACGCCTTCAGGATCACCGCGCTTTGCGGCGGCCTCGTAGGCTGAATTATCGGTAGGCTGTTTTCTTGGATTGCCGGTGCCGCCCAATGGGGCCCCTGCTGGAACAGTAGGTTTACTGGATATATATCGTCTCAACCGGTCTTCTCTGTCAATCATCGTCATGGTCTCGAAGTCCGGGTATAAATTACTGAATGTAGCCTGATCATCCTCTGTTAAATCGCCCTGGAGCTTCTTCACGCGCTCCTCTGCCATTGCCTCGTATCGTTCTGCGTATTCAACCTTGGGGCTGATCTCGGCGTACTGTTTCGCCAGTTCTGCCTTTTCCTGCCTGAGTGTTTCAAGTTCCGATTCCCTGGCCTTCACCAGCTCCTCATACTTGCCCTGCTCCTGCAAGATCCTGTTCTGCTCTTCTGTAGCTGCTGCTGCTTCTTCTTTCCGCGTGCGTTCCCGCTCACGGTATTTTGCATTCTCAGCTTTCAGTGTGTCATTGAACTTCGTGGCCTCATCTATGGACTGTTTCAACTCAGCTTGCTGCTTCAGCAGGCTATCCATATCGGGCGGTGGAGGTTCAGGCTGCGTCCCAGCATCAGGAGCGGCAGTGTCGGCATCCGGCATTAATTATGATTCCCTGAAAGTATTCTGGGAAACTCCCAGTGCAATAAGTGTAACACTAGCATGTGTAGTTTGGTCAAGTGGATTTTGGAGCCAAGGGAATACCCCGCCCACAGCTGCACTAAGCCGGTGATCAAACGGCGACGACATGAAGTCGACGTTCATGCAGAGCAGACGGGTTTTTGCCCGACCATTGTCAATAGCTTCCGCTTGATTCTGTACAATAGCCGGGCTTGAAAGCACCGAAAATATAATCACTCCGTTGGCAGAAATCCCAGCGGGATCCCGCGCGTGCGTGCCTGCCCTAATTTAGCATTGAACGTGCTGGCGGCGAAAGGCTTGCCCCTGCGTTTCTCCTCTGCCAGTAGTTCCCGTCGCCGCTGTTGTACCACAGTACGCGCTTTTTTGGTTGCCTCCGCTGGTGAGCCTGCCCTGTACAAGTCCACGGCATTCTTTACAGGCAACAGCGTACACCTGCAGAAGTGGCGGCATACTGTCGTACCCTGCCCTGGCAGCCCCAACCGCTGCCATGCGTTCAGGGTTTTTATCCTGGCGTGCCGGTTGATGCAGTCAGGGCAGGAGTTACTGAGTACGGCATTCCAGAATAACAGTGGATCGTCCTGCTGGGTAGCATCGATGATCACGTCCTGCTGGGCAGCCTGGAATATCTTCTGCTGGAATCGTTCGTTTTGGTCTCTGCTCTCGGCTGTGAAGTTGCGTATCCATCCTTGGCCCAGCCGTGTGTCAGTAATCACCCGCTCGGCTATCTGTGCCTGTGCTACCCCTGCTGATCGCAGGCCACCGATATCATCCACCAGGCTATCCACGGAACGCTCAAGGGCGCCCAGTACGCGACTGAGGATACGGATGAGGTCGGTGTTATTGGGGCGGGCCATATCATCCCTTGGCTATCAGCCGCTCGAGCCACCGGCGCAGGTTATTGATCACCATCCCTATCTCATGTTCCCCGATCCCCCATGCTTTATTCCAGTTCCGGTTTTGGGTCTCGGCTATGTTCATGATATTGTCCCACTTCTCCCGATGCTCACCGTTAAGGGACAGGCTGATTGCCCCCGTCTTTTCATCCACCGTGACTTCCCAGGCATTGGGCTCCGTCATGCTGCCCTCGAATACCAGCGGGACAGCTGCCCCTCCCTGCTCAATCTTGAAGTCAGCCCAGCCGTCGGCATTGGGATCCAGCCGCTCACCGTCATAGGTGGCCTGCAGGTCCCGTATACGCCTACCCATTGCAGCGCTGAGTACTTGCCCT
>SDBT01012957.1_pt1 | contig 13374 bp, 22 predicted proteins | sample 2277101 | NCBI WGS metagenome assembly SDBT01 (sample SAMN10404973, study PRJNA504765) | marine sediment metagenome | isolation source: marine sediment core GS10_PC15, 103 cmbsf | place: Arctic Ocean: Southern Knipovich Ridge | collected 2010 | reverse complement strand
TCACGCAAGGACAAAAAGCTACTCTATCCAGGCGGGTGATAACTTTTCCACACAAAGATTTTTTTATGAGGCTATGAACGGGCGAAACGTAACAGGAACCTCGAAACGTCCCTTCTATTTATTCCCGGCCAGGACTTTTTCCGGCAATGCTTCAATAGTAGTAGATACAACCGGACGCGATGCTACACCCGCAGCCGGACAGATAGTAATTGCGGGAGGCGAGGAATACGACCCTCGAAATCCAACAGGATGAACGGCAACCAAAAAAACATTCCAGGTAGTTTACTTCCTTATCCTTCCGGACGTGTTCCGGACCCTGGCGGGACTCCCGGCGGTGCCCTGATGTCCGAGGGTGCCACCGTTCAAAGATTACCGGATATTTTTACAAATCCAGAAACGTCGATTCCGGTGGCTGAAACGCTCCCTGTGCAACTTTGCGCCGGAGCCATACTTAACCCTCTTGAGATGGCAAAAATCATCGAGTACGAAGTGCCGGACGGCATGAAGCTAATTGCTCAGGACATCGGCCTTTTTTTCAGCGATCCGGCCATGATTATGAATTTTGATGCAGAAATAAGAATTGATAATTTACGTATGCCTGCAATCATACCGACGATTAACCGGCCTTGCTGTTGTCCCTGGGGAAACAATCAAGTTATCTATGGGCCAAAGATTGTAACTCTATGGGGTCATGTCCTGGCCGCTGGTTTTGTGTGGAGTGATTATACGGCCTGGATTGAAGGGTATTTGACTTACGCATATCTTGAAGCGGAACAACGGTCACAAATATGATACAGATTCCTAAAATGGCAAGCCCACAAATGAAAGTGACGGAATCAGAATCACTATATATAGATGATTCTTTTCAAATATTCGATAGTACTCAAATATGGTTGCCGATGATAGACACGGCGCTAGGTAGAACTAACTTAAATTTAAAGCCCTATCAGGTTTCTTCGATTGATAATGATTACTTGCCAGCCGTGGGCCGTGACGCTCATTTCCTTTTCAACCTCGATACTGTTTCAGGATGGATAACATTGCAAGGATTCATTTTTGAGCACGATGACCCGACATTAGTAGCGACTAATCAGGTGGGCCGTATCTTTGCATCCATTCCAGGAAACATTCCTTTAGTCCATGTTATTACCGCTCGATTTTGCCGGGTGCAATTAACATACATCGGCGACCCGGTGAACCCTGCAACGGGAAATATAAATATCAATGTAAGGCAATAACTTAATGTCAACACTTAAACTTTATACAGGATTGCCCGATAACACGAAGCACGTATATGTCCGCGCTTCTGATGTTTTTAGTAATCGCACTATATTACAAGAAACTACAGAAGAAAGCACTACCGTTCTCAATTTATCCGGCCTGGACAAACCAACTTTAATAATGCGGTGGACGGTCGGCGGTTCCTGGAATTTCGATATAGGAATTAAAACATATTACGATCATCAAGGCGTCCAAGTCTGCGATAAAAGTTTACTAGTGAGGACAGGGCTAACCACAAGCGGCGAATTCGGATTGTATGCACCTCTAACACCTATAGATTCAGTAAATGGAAAACTGAGCGAATTGTCATTATTTGCAATACGGATACTTTACATTAATCGCGACATGGCGCGCCCTTCGCCGGGTGTATACGCTTTTATAGTTGGAAGGGCAAGAAATGACATTAAGTGAAAGAAAAAAATTGACCAATTTGCCAATGGGTTCTATTCCGCATTGGGAACATATTCAGTTTAATATTGCATTAAAGCTTAATCGTGCCGTGCCTTATATTGGACCTTTTATAATATCCTCATCGTTCCGGACTTCGGGCGGCGGTTATCATCCCCAGGGCCGGGCCTTCGATATTCAACCAGAATCACCGGCCTGGACAGTCTTCCAAAAATTAAAGGCTCTCGGTTTCAAGAGAATCGGAATACAGCCTTTGAAAAATATGCTCCACGTCGATGATGGCGCAGGGGAATATTATTTCCTGGAAAACAGTAACGGTGAAGACATCGGCCCATTACACGCGCAACCTGTACAAAACCTTGCAGTGATTCCCGGCTACACTTCCGGACAAGCTGTAATAATAGAACGGCCAGGGAATGAGTTTTTAATTGCATTGATTCCGCTGGCTTTCATAATAGGCAAAAATCTTTATACAAATTGGAGGCAGACAGCATGAGTCTACTTACGATCACAAGAGCAACAATTGAAATCGAATGTATCTGTGGAACAAAGCGAAAAATCGAGGGCATTGTTAAAAACACTCCTTTTTCTTGCTATGGGTGTAATGCTATGTTCTTTGTTTCGCTTAATGGAAATGCACTCAAAACCCTTTACCGCAACAACGAGGACGTGGAAAGAGCAAAGGCAGGGATACAGGAAAAGATTTCAACAGCGAAAAAGACCACTGCAAAAAAGAAGAAGAAGAAGAAGAAGAAGAAGAAGGCCGCGAAGAAATAAAGGGAATCAATGCTACTTACTAAAATACAGGCTTACAACTGCCCCACATACGGAGGCCCTTGTGGCGCTCCAGAATGCTTTATGTGGCTACCAATTACAGAAAACATGAGTGAGGGTATCTGTGATAATTTCGGGCCTCAGATACAGGCACGGATTGATCGTGAAGAACAATTCTTACCTGAAAACATCGAGGCACACGAAAAAGAATTACAGAAGTTAGCGGCACAGTTTTTGATACCTAAAAAGTTTAAAACTGTGAAAAAGCCGACGGCAAAAAAGAAGAAGAAGAAGAAGAAAAAGAAGTAAATTATTAGACGGTGGGACAATGGATAAACGCAAGAGAATAAAAAAGCCCTCGTATATTTTCCATACTCAATTCGGCCCTATTGTCACTGGAATAATTCCAAAAAAAGACTTGCCTTTTATTGCTCAATATCTTTTCCATGAACAAGTACGCTGTTATTCTAAATTACTAAATGGAAAGAAAGAGAAAACGGAAGAATGAATGAAGAGAAAGAAAAACCTTTATCAACAATAGCAAAGTGGATGCTAAAGGCATTGAATGATACACAGGCAGTAGAGATATTAAGTAATTGGGTAGATGCCAGGATAAGCCGGGCTTTAATTCTAACGGGATTGGTGAAAAATGAATCAGGAAATAATAACGGAAAAGCTACTGACGATAAAACAGATGTCGAAAACGTGGGAAGTCCGGGAAACCAGGGTTAGAGACTTACTTGCAAAGTACAATGATATTCTGATTAACTGGGGCATTAGAACGCACGGTCTTTATTTCCCTTCCCAGGTGAAACATATATTAGACGGTTTTGATCGTGAAACTATGCCTGTCTGTAACCATGACGGGACTGTTGATATTTCAGGAGCATCGAGGGCGAAAATAGCAAAAATGATTGAAGTAGTTGAAAAATCGGATATAGATAAAACCGTGACGCAATTAATGGCTGATACCACGAAACCGAAACCGTCATATTATCAGATCATCCAGGGTGGAAAACAGATCGGCAATAATTGGGCCGTATCGCCGACACAAGCAGACGCGGACGCCGCGCTAACACCTGGGAACTATGTAATAAATGCTATGGACGTAAGAGGTTACATTACAGGTACAGATATTATCACTGTAGAGGGTAAAGCCGATAGTAACGGCCAGGGAAATAATAATACAGATTTACTTGTCGAATTAATGAAGGCAATAGTAACAGGAATGAATAACAAACAACCTCAAAACGACATTAACTCATTAAATACATACATGATGGAACAATCTAAAATACAACAGGTCGCAGCCGCAGATATGCAGAAAATTTTATTTGAAAAATTGCTGTCGGGAAGCAATCAGGAATCAACAGACGTTAAATCCAGGTTCGAGGAAATGATAGCTATTATGGGACTCGCGAAACGATTAAATCCGGAAGGTCCGGACGGGTGGGCCTCAGTAGCCATGGAAATGGTTTCGACCCTGGGGGAAAGCGTCCCGGAATTAATGGACGCGCTCACCGATGCCATAAGACAAAAAAAGGAGGTAACCGCAGAAAATCGACAATTGCCACCTGCAACAGATTTCGAGGATTTAAGACCCTCAGATTCCGTGGAAGAAGTAAAGACGCAAAACGGGAAAAAAGGCGAAAAAATAGTCAAGATGCCTTGACGGTTTTCGCTATTTCACGGAGGTCTTACGATGTCACGATATGATGGATATTTTACGCAGCTATATTTAACGGAATACCTAGTACACCACTTCGGATTAAATCAACATGCTTGGTCAGTCTATGAATATATGTTAATGCTGGCCGACAACTGCACAGGAATCATTTTATCATCCAGCGCACAACAGATTTCCCTTAGACGAAAGATAAACAACCTGGACGTTGTGAAGCGAGCACAGCGTGACTTGAAGCGGTGCGGCCTGATTCATTTCAACCGTGCTGCAAATTCCGGCCATAAATACTTTGTAGCTTATAAGATGCTGGAAAAAGACAATATCAAAGGCTTCAGAATTACAAGGCCCTGGAATCAATTGCTTGCCATCGCGAAACATAAAAAACTTATTCCAGGCAAACACCCCGATAGAGAATTGTTTGACTGCATTACTAAAGAGTACTGGCCGGAGGTTCACCCCTGGCCGGACCTTGTGAATATGAGAGTTGTTGACCCTCATGCAAATTTAATACTATCGCCGCCTCGATTCAAAAAGGTGCAACCGTCCAGGGGAGTGACCAAGGTGGCCGCTGAGATCATTCCTATAGTAGACGACGATCAGCATGAGAGAAACATGGAACGGTTAGCAGACATCGACCTCATTATCAATAACCATGAAAGCGGTGACAATGCTATTTCCGCTGATTAGTGGTGTCACTTTATATATTTCACCGCGGCGTCCGGATCGAGCGCCGGCGGCCGAACCAGGAGGATCCCGGGAAATTGAGAAATGTACATTTTATTGGCTTTTTCATTTTCGCTAATTTCGCGGGAATCGAATTCTGTTTTTTTTTAATTAGTTGCTAATAAAATAAAGTTACAAAAAGAGGTTTTTATGGGGTTTGTCATTAAGAGAAAAAAAAGAGATGAAATCAGTTATTTTTATCTGGTATATAAGTATCGAAGTGAAAATGGAAAGATGCGCGAAAAGCATATTGCATACCTGGGGAAAGAGAAACCGACTCTATCAGCTGATGCCCTGCGCCATGAACACCATGAAAAAGTGCATGAGGCCCTCGGAAGTATCGAGGACGCTACCGAGCTGGGAGAGTTCACCATCCAGGAAGCTATCAAGGACTCAGGAATGTTTTAAAACTTGACTTTGGTTACGTAGGCCCTACAATTGGAAGTATGTAGGCCCTACAAATCAAAGAGAGGAGAAACCACATGAAAGAAACTTACTTTATGAATTTAGTCGAAACGGTCCCTGTTAATTGTACTCATTGCCCATGTATGGGAAAGCATCAATACACCAGTCGAGACTACATGTTTTACTGTGAAGTCGCAATATTGGACGGTGGCACAAAAAGAAGAATTAAACATTCCGAAAGTTACGATATACCAGAATGGTGTCCTATTGCAAAAAAATCTGTAATTAATGTCACGTCTTCAGAGTGGCAGATATATGCAAATATAGGATTCCTTTCTGACATGAGCGGAAGTGTTCTACTTGATAAACTCAATTTAAATAACAAAAAAAGGAGTAATGAATATGATTACTAAATATGTAATTTTTCTCAAGGAAAAACCCCAGGGCTGCCACTTCTGCCCATCAAGAGAGGTAAAGGAATCTGAGAACAGAATGGAACTGCATACCTCTTGTGCAGCAGTCAGGCGAAAGCTCGAAGACTGGCCGCGCATTCCTTCATGGTGTCCTTTGTATCAGGTTGGAATGGTTGGCGCTCTCGGTGACAACTTCCAGTTTTCATTAAACACCTCGAACCTCGATAAAGACCAACTGGACGCTTTAACAAATTTGCTCGATGGATGAAAGAGGACTCTATGAGTTATAAAGATATGTTTTTTGTCCCATTAAAGAAGAAGCCTGAAAGCTGTTTACTCTGTAATCTTTCCCATTTCGACAAAAGCGAGAAAGCCCCTACTTTATACTGTGACCCTGAACAACGAGTATGTCTTGACGATAAGGTTCCTGGCTGGTGCCCCATTGTCCAGGGCGAGTATTACTCTTGTTTCGGAAATGATGGACTTCTGGATAGAACCCTAGGTCAGGCCGGTGACGAAATAGAGTTCGCTTTACGGCTCCCCTGGGACTCTCCTTTAGTAACAGAAGAGGATTAAGGAATACATAACCATGCGGATTCATCTAAAAGTGCAGCACAGACGAAATGCCGTTATGCTCCGGATCGCTGGCCCGCTCGATGCGGGCCTCGTCCGGACGTGTAACGGCCAGGGCCAAGAATTTATACCTATCTCGAATTTTAGAAACTCATTGAAAACGCTAGCGATTTAACCTTAGTTGCCCCGGTAGATGCACCGGCAATGTTCCCGGTGTTTGCTCCGGCAGAGTTCCCGGCAAATGTCCCGGCAGAAAAATTGAGAAACCCCCAAACCATCGACAAATTTAACGACTCATTTTTTATCTTGCCCCGGCAGATGCCCTGGCAGATGCCCCGGCAGTTGCCCTGGCAGATGCCCCGGCAGATGCCCCGGCAGAAATTGAGTTGTTAAAAAGTGAATAACTACAAAAAACCGCCATTCCAAAGGGAAATTTGAAAATTCTTTTCCACAATTATTTTGAAAATATGTTTTTCATAGGATAATCAATTTACATTCTCGGTCATTTCACCTATGAATTAATTAGTCAATTGTCAAATTATTGCCCCAGCCTGCAAAATTCATCATGGAAGTAGTTTCATAATATCCGCGATAATAAAGGGCTTTTTAATCAATTCGATGGCAGTTTCCGGTTTTAACTAAAAGAAAAGAAATAAAAATAAGACTTTCGCGTGTATAAAGAGATCACGGCCAGGCACGACTTGACGTATACGACATCTTTTGATACTTTGGAATGATGGACCAGCCACCAGATATTACTGTACACATCATGGATTCCTCTTTTCATTGCTGTAACCCTGATTGCAATACTGTTATCCGGCCACAAATTAAAAATCCCCTCACGATGGCCGAAACTCGTTTTATAGAGTGTCCGGACTGCTCCAATATTCACGGCGTTAGTCTGACCTTTGGAGTTATTCAAATCATCGACGTGTTTTCAAACAAGCAAGCCGTCCTGGACGCTGTCGAAGAAGAAAAATTTAATCGCGACCTTCCCGACGAAATTAAAGAAAAAGAATAACTCAAGGGAAAACCCGGCGCGAAGAACAAAAAATGAAGGGGGAGTGATGGCCGGTGTTACATCCACCGTCAACAACGGCCAACGAACAAATTTTTTTTAGCGTGACATCGTCCGGGATTCCGCGTTAGCGGAGTCCCGGCGTTCTTTCAAAAAAATATGAGAACTCAAATAAAACAAAAAGATTTCAACAGCTATAAGCCAAAATTTGATTTCACTATTCAGCAAATAAAAAAATTTATAGAAAAAGGAAAACGCAATCCGACGATCATAGAGTTCGCAAATATTCTTTATAGGTCAGGTGGCTATGAAGCAATATTTATTTATGTTCGCGATTACATACGGACCATTGACGACCCTGGCACTTTGGAAGTGGTCCAAGGCCCTATTGTTACCATGAACCGATTAGCGGGTGATTGTGAAGACAAAATCATTTTATTAAATTCTCTTCTCGGCGCTCTTTTTATTGTAACTCGTTTGAGAGTATTTTCCCAAAAAGAGCACGGCCCTTTTCTCCATATCGCAACAGACGTTAAAACAACTAACAAAAGTTGGGTGCTTCTTGATCCGATACATCCTGACAATGAAGTCGGCCAGATGCCGGATATATTCAAATATTCGAGGGTTATATGATAACTAATACGCAACAGGAAACTTTTGATATAGACCCGCGCACACTATCCATATTTAAATTAATGCGTTTCGCTGAAAGTGGTCTTTTTTGGGCGGAACTAAATGACGGTTCGATTGTAGATTTACGAGATTATATAAAGACGGGTAGCCGCAGCCTTACACTATCCGGTTTTGATTTGGGTGATCTCTTTTCCGGTGTAAAGAACATTTTCAAAAAACCGCTCAAAGCATTGGCGAATCCCACTAACATTGCTATGGCTGCCGGTATCGGTGTCTTTGGCCCTGTCGGTGTGGCCGCTGCTCAGATACTAAATCAGTCCGGTGCATTAGAGGCCATAGAATCCGGAGACTGGAAAGAGGTACAGCGTCGAATCCGTGGCTTTGTTCAAGGAACGGGTGCAATTCCTTCCAATGCTCAAATAGCTGAGATTGAAGCATACTACAAGCAGTTACAGCAAGAAATGATGTTACAGGCAGCAGGTCTACCGTGGTCACAGACGACATTCAGCAAATATCAAGATTGGCTTATTCCCGCAGCTATAGCCGGTGGAGTGTTTTTATTAATATCACTTATCCCCAAAGGCCGTAAACGTAAAGAGGATGATATTTAATGCTTACTAACACTAAATATTACACAGGGCGACATAGCGCAACCGGCGCCACTTTTGGCTATGCTCCGACACTCTCAGGCGATCATGATTTACATACAGAATACAATCGCATGTTAGGAATAATACAGTTGCCTTTTAGTGATGCAAATTTTATAAATGGTGGTAATGCCTGGAGTGCTGTAGCGTCTGCAATAGATTCTGACTCAGATTTTCAAAGTTATGCACCGAATTTTAGAAGTCAGGTACATCAATTATGGTTGTCATACAGCGATCAATATAATATATACAAAATGCAAGGGACTCCCCAGGTTGCGACTTTTGTTTCATTTCCAGCTATCCCTGATAAGTCTTTAAATTTAACTCAAGAGCAAATCGACTTTCTTAATTCAATAATGGTCCAATGGTCACTGCTTCTTGATGAACCTATCACCGAAAGCAATTACAATCAGTTGAATTCATTTTATTTTATGCTGAATGACCCGTCAGTTTTAACATCTTCGCAACTCTTACAGCTAGATGAAGAGTTTAACGATTATAAGATTAGATACATGAGAAAAGAAGCCGAAGTAGCCAATTACCAACAAAAATTCACTTTTGCCCTGGGGATGCCCTACACGCTTGCTAATAGAAATGCTCTTGCATCTTTAATGAATGAAATTTATCACTCAGGATTTTTTACTACTTCGCAATTTCAGGCTATGGACCTTCGAGCCCAAGGATGGTATACAACTTATCAGGCTCAGGTTGCGGCAACGATAATAACGGATAACGGAAACGGCGACGATGTCACAAACGGAAACGGATTAGGCCCTGCCCCTGGGGAAACTGTCACAGACGATATTATCACCAATGGAGACGGGTTAGGTCCGGCCCCTGGGGAAACCCCGGCTGATGAAGTCTCAGAAAATGGCCGCTCCACGTCCATGCAGGAAGGAACAACGACCGCGCCGGGTGAGGGTATGTCTTCAACTCAAAAATTGCAACTCGGAGCACTCGCCGTATTAATGACGTTTTTTATTTATGGTAGTTCTGGTGAAAATCCTGGGTTGCTCTGATGGGGATTTTTGATTTAGGGCCACCAACAAGATTTCAGGAGAGGGAATTAATGGCAATGTCACCGGCTGAAATTGTTAAACGAGAAAATACCGCTATACCCATTTATAATTTTTTCGTTCGTGCCGTGACCGAGTACGTGCCTTCGCCGTCTACCTGGAAAACAGTTTTAGCATATTACAATCGGTTGAAAACCTATCAAAAATATCTTACAGATGAGGAAATAGAATATATAAAGACATCGGCAAGTAGTTTCTATAAAGCATCTTTAATAGTAGATCAAGCAGTCGCGATGGTTAAAAGTGAGGTGAAATTACTTACGGATGATTATGGCTCGACCGCTGCCGCTGCTAATGTAATTTCAGCCGCCGCGGCCGCCGCCGCGGCCGCCGCGGCCGCCGCAGCCCTGGCCGCTGGAGAAACGGCACAAGAGGCTATGCAAATAGCCGTAAATGTCGGATTAGCAACAGCAGAAACAGAGTTAGTGAAAAGTGACCCTACATTATTAGCTGACGATCAGGTTCTTATAGGTAATATAACATATCCAAAGGCTATAATATGGGCCGGTGCTGCTGCCGGTGCGGTTATATTAGCTTTAATCGCTAGGAGATCATAATGCAAAGAGTGTACACAATAGCTGCTTATCAGGCCACTACTTCAGACGGTTTTATATCCGTCGATTATGCTATTCGATTAGCGGAAGTGAACGACCTTATAAGACAGTTTAATAATGTCTACAATCAGAAACCCGCTACTCGGAACGGCCTTTATTATATTGAATACTTCTATAAAGCCTTATTAGCAACTAAATATCGGGAAGTCCTTACCACCATACAAAAACAAAGCCTGGGAATAAAAACTAATGCTTATCAGCTTCGAGTAAGAGAGATAGAGGCCGGGGGTTCGGACCCTATGACAACCACACCGGACCCGACACCGACAACTCCGACCGTGCCGGTTCCAGGGACAGGCCCTAAACCTGGACCATCTATTTCACAGCCTACTGATTATTATGATATAGGCGGTTTTAAAATAAATAAAAATTGGGCCATTGGTGGAGTAATTACATTGGCGGTTTTAGCGTCATTGGGAATGGAAACAAAGGGGGTTTAATTATGTATACTGCTCTTGGAAAATGCAGACAATCTCATGCAAGTCGTCAGTCTTTAGGGTCCGCACTTCCCAGGACACAATCATTAAATCCGATAAATATATATCTTCAATATGTAGCGTCAATAATTGACGAAATGCAACACACAACAAATTATAATGATACAAATTTGAAATATATAAAACAGTATTATGATTCCCAGGGCTTACCAATAGACACTGCTTATCAGGCATTAAAATATGAGTTATGGCAACAAAAGACGGCATTAGTAAACATCAAAAATAAGTGGCGACCTTACTTCCAGCAGTATGATGTTGTTACATTAGGCGCGGCGGTCACGTCAGCAATTATTGTTTCCGCTGTCGCGCTCCTGGGTGTAGGTGTCGCATGGTCATTACTAAAATCAACACGAGAGGCAACCATACAATTAAAAATGCGGATAGATGCTGCCAAAGCCGGGTTAAATATTCCGGACGATAAGCGGCCACTGTTCGATATAGATTTCCCGGAATGGTTTGCACCAGCTGCTATTCTCACCGGCGGACTAATCGCCGCGAGTATGTTTGTTAAAAAGAGAGGTTGACAAATGGCTAAAAAGAAAAAGAAGACAAAAGCCGGGAAGAAACGAACGGCTAAGAAAAAAAGCAAGAAAAAGACTCCGGCCAAAAGGCCGAAAAAGAAAGGGGCCACTAAAATGGCAAAGAAGAAGAAAAAACCGGGACCAAAGCCGGGGTCCAAAAAGAAGAAAAAGTCTTACAAGAAAAGGACAGGTGCGCTGAAATACGATTCACTCGTTAAGACAGCGATACCCGTTACTCTTGGTACAATTGCCGCTGTGCTCGGTTTACGTTATGCGGCAAATCGTTTCATTCCGGACCAGACGAACTACATCAAGGGCGCAGCTGTGGCCGTCCTGGGGGTAGCCCTGGCGGTGCTCAGTCAGAAGACATTGAAAAACAAGGGCCTCACTGTCGGCCTGGCTGTCGGCGCGATCTTCGCCGGAGGCATGACTATCATTAATGAGGCACTCAAGGGTGAAGTGGCGGAAGTAAACGCCCTGGCCGGTTACGGACAGCCTCCCTTCCGCCAGACAAATCCCTTGCTGCTCGGCAACCCGTCCGGCCTTGCACCCGTTTTACCCTTCACGCCTCGCCGTCAACCTATGCAGTACAGCGGCCAGGCTGGATTTAAAACTAACTTCGGTTAAAAAAAACTCAGGAAAAGGAGCTTATTATGTTTGATTTTGTATACGAAGTTTTCATGGCAATGAAAGCGGGTTACGTTTTCATGCACAACTACCCGCTATGGGATAAGCAATCAGTACTCGCCGGGGATTCCAGCGTCCAGTTTTTCAACCAGCTTGAAACCTATAATCACGGACTCGGTCCCAAGGTCAGGGATATTGATTTTAATATTCCGGAAAGTAACGGACTCGGAGACGGTAAAGGCTTCATGATTTTCGGCGTCAAGATCGGGCTCGTGCAGCCCTTCACAGGAACGAATTTTCCCGCTGGTCCCGATGTCGCAACCCTGTTGAGTAGTATTTTACTGAATGCGGCATTGCATATCAAAGTAAACAGTATCGAGGTATTCAAAGCCCTGGCGACTGATTGCCCGTATCCTGACGGCGTACAGATTCTCGATAATGATTATGATTCATCGGCTGCTCCTACCAGCACGATGAACGCGCAAAACGGATGCCGCGACCTTAACGTCTATCGCAGACTGGATTTTCCGATAGTAATAGAAAAGGGAGACAAGATTTATACTACTTTAAATTTTTCGACTCCCATCAATATCGGAATAGCTGCTCCGGTTATCCTCAAATGTGAATTCGAGGGCTATTACTTCGAGGAACCTGTAGGAAATCGCGTAACTGTGCCTGGGCAACTCAAGATAGCTTAATCAAGAAAATGAATGTTAGGCCCTCTCTCTCGATGCTGTAGGGCCTAACCCTCATTTTTTTAATTACGAAAGAGGCAAAAAATGGACCTACAAAATATGATGAACATTGCCGCACTGAATATCATCGATGCTAAATTTATTGCTTATCGATTTCCTCTCACTTTCACGGCGGTAACTGAAGTGTTGCCTAATCCATTGAAAGTACGTCCGGAGACTGACGGCGCGTTTGAACTCCTGGGAATAACTACAGACCTTCCAGGAGATTTTTTCATTAAAATAAAGGATGGTTCTATCAATCATTATTTAAACAATGACTGGATTCCTTCCAATTGTATCTGCGGTGATGGTGAATATCCTTATTTGCTCCCTTACTCGTATCTTTTCAAACCGGGAAAGCAAATATACCTTGAGGCTAAAAACGGTTCCCTGGCCGCAAATACGGGTGAGGTTGTTTTTTATGGATTCACTCACCTGGGGAAACGTGCGCTGATGGAATATCCGATTCCAATTATGAGCGAGTTGGCCGGAAGCGACATTTTTAGAAGATTCTACACTTATGTTATAGATGCAAACTTCCCGGTGACTGGATTAGAAGTAAATCAAAAATCCGTTGATATTGCCAACACTACTATATTTAATGCAAAGCAATTAATGAGCAGTCACGCAAGGACAAAAAGCTACTCTATCCAGGCGGGTGATAACTTTTCCACACAAAGATTTTTTTATGAGGCTATGAACGGGCGAAACGTAACAGGAACCTCGAAACGTCCCTTCTATTTATT
>SDBT01012956.1_pt1 | contig 13374 bp, 10 predicted proteins | sample 2277101 | NCBI WGS metagenome assembly SDBT01 (sample SAMN10404973, study PRJNA504765) | marine sediment metagenome | isolation source: marine sediment core GS10_PC15, 103 cmbsf | place: Arctic Ocean: Southern Knipovich Ridge | collected 2010 | reverse complement strand
TGGGGCACAATGTGGGTCAGCAATAAATGTATACACACGGAAAACGATAACCAAACAATTGATAAAGCCCAGAAACTGCGAGTTCTAAATGCCTGGATTAGCGAAAAGCTGACTGGCTTGGCAGCATCTTTTTTATCTGGTGCCACTTTTTTACAGGGAGCAGCTTTTACACCATCGGGTAACAGGCCCATTTCGCCCGGATCCTTTCTTAACAGCATGGATAAAGAGATAACGCCTAAACCGACAATCAAGCCAATCACGATGTATGCCATACGCCAATCAAAACTAGCAATGAGGTAAGCAGCAAACGGTGCCATAACTACTATTCCCAATCCCCCTCCTGAGCTGACGATGCCCACGGCTAAGCCTCGTTTTCTATCAAACCAACGGGAGATAGTTGATATCACTACCGTATATGTTGCCCCGGTCCCTATAGCCAGTAACAGGCTGTAGGTGATAAATAACTGCCATGGAGAGTTGACCTGGCTGGTTAGTAGCAGGCTTAAGCCAGTGAATAAGCCCATTAAGAAGGTAGCAATCCTTGGCCCATATCTGTCTAAAGCCCATCCCCCCAAAATAGCAAATAGAGGGGAAATCAACATATAGACAGAGAAGATACTAGAGGTAACCGTTCGAGTCAGCTCAAACTCGCCCTCTATAGATTTAAAGAAGACGCCAAAAGAGAAGCGTGTCCCAAAAATAAGTGTGCCAATAATGAGACCGGCTATTGCCACCACCCAACCGTAAAATAGCTCGTCTTTAATTCTCGAAGGTGATAGCAATAATTGCGTACCCCCTATGTCTTAATTCTAGCATCATCTGATAATGGCTTCTTTAGTCCTACCGCATAATTCCACAAATTACCCAGACTATCGTCTGGAACAAACCCTTCATGCTGATATGTCTTAATGACAGTCGAGCGTAGAGGATAATCGGGGTCAGGCAGAAATTCGGTTACGGACAGGATTCCGCCCGGTTTTAGCACCCCTTTTACTTCTCGCAGTGCTTTACCTCTATCGGGTATTTCCTCGAGTACGGCCACCATATATACCAGGTCGAGAGACCCATCTTCAAACGGTAGTTGATAAGCACTCACCTGCTTCAGCTCGATATTTTCAATGTCCTGATTTTCGGCTATAGCCAGTTTGCGCTCTAGCTGCTTTAGCATCGCCGCTTGGATATCAGCGGCATAGACTTTTTCCTGCTTCCCCACCGCTATGGCGGCGAAGGTGGTAAAGGCACCACTGCCACAGCCGAGGTCGAGTACTGTCATCCCCTGTTTAATGCCACTGCGCTCAATTAGCTTATGCGCTGGCTGTACCCAGCGCCTCACCTCACTATCCAGGAGCCGTCCGATGAATGGTGGCGCTGGTAAGTGCCAAAGCTTTCTAATTATCCGAATTAACACTTGATACAGGAGAAAAGCACCAAGGACTATCAGTATCACTTGTAATGCTGTTATCGCCACCTCCAATTCAATCAATTATAGGTGAGATTGTCTATGGTTAGCAATGGTTATCTTTCACCAGTGCCAATCTAGTTGATTTGTGGTGTATAATAGGGTTAAGTAGTTCCTATTGAAAAGTCCATCAAGGCGGATTTATTAATTATGGAAATTGTAATCATAATTCTTCTGGCGGTTCTGGTGATTTTGGTTGGCGTCGTTCTCTGGGATAGGTTTCGCGGGAGGCGGACGCTTAAGGAGCAGGGGGAGACATTAGCTGAGATAGTAGGAGAAAAGGTAGCCGGCAGCATGGCAGTTTTCGGTGATGTGCGAGAGCGATTGGGTGAATTAACTCAGAAAATGAAGGATATTCAGGAAGTCGGTAAGAATATCTCTAGCCTGCAAGAGCTGCTGCATGCGCCGAAGTTTAGGGGTGGTTTTGGTGAACTGCTACTGGAAAGGTTATTGGCTGATATTCTACCAGCAGATTCTTACTCTCTGCAATATAAGTTTAAAGGCGGCGAAACTGTAGATGCGATTATTCGGATTGGCGGAAATTTAGTCCCGATTGATTCTAAATTCCCTCTGGAAGATTTTGAGCGAATAGTCACCGCAGAATCCGAAGAGGAGCAGGTAGCCTTACGGAAGCAATTCACCCGCAATATTAAGAAGCATATTGATGATGTCACCAGATATATACTACCTGATGAAAGCACGTTTGACTTTGCCCTGATGTATATACCCGCAGAAAATATTTATTACGAGACGATAATTCGGGGTACGGAAGAAAATGACTTATTCTCTTACTCACTTAACAAGAAAGTGGTCCCTGTGTCACCAAATAGTTTCTATGCCTATTTACAGGTTATCGTGCAGGGATTAAAGGGGCTGCACTTTGAGAAGGCTGCCGGTGAAATCCTTGGCTATATAAAGCGCCTGCAAAGTGACTTTGATGATTTTCAAGATGACTATGAGGTCATGGGGGGACATCTCCGTCATGCTGCCAATAAATATGATGAGGCGAGTAGAAAACTTGTCAGGTTCGGAGATAAATTACGGCTTACCGGTGAAACCCCTGCTGAAAAATTACCGGAAGGGGATAGCGGCACGCCTGACGAGGACGGGTAGCTGATGAACAGAACCAGGGGCTTTGTTAATCTGAATCGGTTCAAGTGGGGCCGGATGATAAAACAGCTCAGCAAAGCTGGACGTAACCAGCCTAAAAAGAAAGTAGGCAAGAAGTGAACCAGCGCCTTCGTATCCTGTATATCCTGCTGGCGGTCAGCATCGTTATCCTTGGTACCGGTTTAGTCCTCCTTCTTGCGCAATCATGTTGAGGGCGAAGGATTTCAGGTATCCTTGAAAAGCCTGACTAACCTCCAGGTGATGGTTTCACAAAGCACGGTTATATCCTCGGTGGGGAGATAGTCAGCAATGGTCGCATCAAAGACGACATTCCCCTGGGAAGCAAACTCATCATCACCCTGCCACAGGATGATAGTTATCGGCACACGGCTGAAAGCGTTAATAGTTACCGCTGCATCACCATAGTCTGCCTTCTGCCCGCCCATCTTTTCAGCAGCAGCTATTAGCCTCTGAGGCTCCTTGCCGAAGTGGTCTAAAAGGGGCTTCACCGTTCTCTTGGAGAATGTCGGGAAGTAGGCGCTTCCCTCTGGTAGCTCCCTGAAGGTAATCAATTTATTGGCCGGTGGGCTGCCCTTTGCTGAGATGAAATAGTGCAGGATGAGAACCTTGTCCCTTAATGGGACCTTTTTTGCACTATCCGCTAATGAAACCTCAATGTGGGGTAGAGTAATTAGATATGATTGACCTAGATAGGGGATAATGATTATCTTTTTGGAATCTACTACCTGATATTGAGCACCACTCTTATGGCATTGCTGCTTAATATCATCAATCTTAGCCAGTTGTTCACAGGCAAGTTTATAAGCAAGCTCATTGGCCAGTTCATAGTTCTTCTGCTCAGGTAATGTTAAATGTTTGCTTTTCATCAGGTAACAAGGTTTACTTAAAGTCCAGCAGCGTCTAATATTGCCGGTACCTTCTTCTCCCAGCCGATAGCCATAATATGTACTCCTTGACAGATATCCTTCAGCCCCTTTATTAAGTCAGCGGCAATTGCTATTCCGGTCACGGTTTTGTCTTCGGTCTCAGCCATTTTATCAATCAGTTCTTCAGGCACAGAGACGCCGGCAACATTTTTGTTCATAAACCTGGCCATACCAGCCGATTTCAGTGGTATTATTCCCGCTAAGATAGGGATGTTAAACCCCTCCACTCTCTGCATAAATCTGACAAAGTTATCAATGTCATAGACGGCTTGGGTCTGGAAGAACTTGGCTCCAGCGGTAATTTTCTTCTCCATTTTAAAGAGCTGCAGTTCAAAGGCAGCCTCAGTATCAGCCCCAGGGTTCACCACAGCCCCCGGGAAAAATTTGGGCTTACCCTGTAGCTCATTGCCGACCATATCATAGCCTTCGTTCAACCTGCTTATTATCCAGAGAAGCTGCACCGAATCTAAATCATAGACTGGCAGAGCCTGAGGGTGGTCACCGAGTGCCGGTAAATCACCGGTGATAGCCAGGACATTCTCGATTCCCATGACAGAAGCACTCAATAAGTCCGATTGCAGTGCTAATCGATTTCTGTCTCGGCAGGTCATCTGCACTACCGGGTCTAGCCCTCTCCCTTTTAGAAGGTGGCAGGTAACCAGTGAACCCAGCCTCATCACCGAACTTTGCTGGTCGGTAGCATTGGCAGCGTCCACCTTTCCTCGCAGAAGCTCGGCTATCTCAATTATCTCTGCTGTGTCAGTCCCCTTTAAGGGACCAACTTCAGTGGTGATAACAAATTTTCCTGACCTCAGGGCTGATTGCAAGCTCATTTTAACCCCTCTCTTTCTGGGCGGTTAGTTCCAGCGCCCACCGGGATGTGGACATAAGCTCGACGTTGGGTATCATCTTGCTATAATCCTTGGGGGTAGTGAACCTCCTTAATTTATCCAGCTGGTTCAAGCCTTTTAATCTATTGTAAATTAATTCCCAGCCACAGTCCTTCTCCGGGTTAATCTCACATTTTCCTTTAGATGCCCCCCCACATTGTCCGTTGAGTAAACCTTTACTGCAAGCGGTCAACGGGCATATCCCTCCGGTATACTCAAGGACGCACTCACCACATTCCAGACACCTTTCGCTGCCCCGCCATTCTCCTCTGCTCCCACCCAGATTAATGGTGTCGCAGGCTGGGTGGCAGACTCTGTTTACTGATGCCGCTACCGCCTGGACGCCGACACCACAGGTCATCACCAATATGGAATCAGCCGCCTTAAGTTGTTCGGTCTTATTTCTCAGTTTTGATTTCACCAGGGCTTTTTCGCAGAGAAAATCGATGACGCCACTACCGGTAACTCTTTTACCGATTTCCTCCAGCTTACTCTTCATCTCCGCTACTTGAACCGGACCACCGGTCCCAGAAGCCTGGGCACAACCATTACAACCCAGGATGAAGATACTACTCTCTCCATCCAGGTAACCTGATATCTCTTCCCACGTTTTTTGTTTTGAAAGAATCATCTTCCCTCCTTGAAAATCCAGCTAACCCTAAACCAGTCCATAGGGTAATTAATGGATAGCACAGGCAAGGCAAGGGTCAAAGGAACGAACAATTCGTACGATTTCAAATGGGTTACTTTTATCCTTTATCCGGGTGCCAATTATCGCCTGTTCTATCGGACCTGGGTTTCCGTCATCATCCATGGGTGAGGCATTCCAGGTAGTCGGCACTACACACTGGTAGTTGGCTATCTTTCTCTCTTTTATTTCTATCCAGTGCCCCAGAGCACCACGAGAAGCGTCAGTTAAGCCTACCCCCATACCCTCTTCAGGAATAGTGTATTCAACAAAGGTAGGCTCTCCCGGCTTTAGCTCCAGAAGCCACTTCTCCATGTTGTCAGCGATGAATTTTGCCGATAGGGCTCGTGCTAGGTGGCGACCCATGACAGAGAAGAGAGCTGAAGGTGGAGCTTTCAGTTGCGCCAATGCAGAATCGACCAGCTTCTTCATTACAGGGTCACCATGGACATAGGTAATCGCTACTCTCGCCAGCGGACCAACCTCGTAAACTTTACCCTCATAGCGCGGTGCTTTAACCCATGAATAGGCTCCTCCCTTATGGTACTCTGGTATCGTCTCTCCCTGAGCAGGGTGCCGCCCTGATGAGGAATCCTGATACCATGAGTGCTTTACATTTTCGCTTATCTTGTTTATCTCCAATTTGCCTGGCTTGAGGTCAGCCGAGGTAACTCCCTGAGTAAATAGCCTCTTTCTTACTGTCAGGTCTGGCTCCTCTCCCTCCAGGTCGTAGGCGCCATAAGACAGTAGGTTTTGGCAGCCAACCCCAATTTCACAGTAATCGGGGTAAGCACCAGCCACAGCTAAAACATCAGGGATATAGGTGTTATCAATGAATTCCTGCAACCTTCTCAATTTCCACAGGAAAGAGATTATCGTATCAACAGTGGGAGTAGTGGTGACTCCGCCGGGCACAATACCGACACTATGGGGAATTTTACCGCTAAAGGTGCTGACCATCTCCTGCCCGATACGTCTGATTTCCAGGGCTTCAAGGTAATGAGCGACTGCTTGTTGATTGACCTCGGGTGGTAGGCGGTAATCCCCTTCGTAGCGAGGGACAAACGGACCCAGCTCACCACGGGAAATAAAATCCTTTACCGAATTTAGGGCAGAATCTTTACCCTCGTATTTGGCGACATCAGTTATATCCACGTAGTCAAGGGCAGCCAGATGGTAAAAATGGAGAACGTGGTCTTGAACAACATGCGCCCCCTGGATAAGGTTCCTGATAATTCGGGCATTGGGTGGTATCTTATCACCAATGCCAAAGGCACTATCTAAGCACAGGGCAGCCGCTACGCCATGGGATTGTGGGCAAACGCCGCAAATTCTCTGGGTTATTACCTGGGCATCCCGGGGGTCCCTGCCTCTCAGGATGAGTTCCAGTCCCCGAAAAAGGCTACCTGTGCTCCTTGCCTCCTTAACTACCCCGTCCTCGACTACAGTCTCAATCTTTAGGTGTCCTTCAATCCTGGTTATCGGGTCGATTACTATTTTCTTCACGGTTTCTCGTCCTTACCAGCTATCCAGTAGGCACCAATGACGGGTAACTCAACATCAACTAGCTTCTCATAAAATGGTGACATCAGGTCGGGGAATTCGGGTTGGGTGCAGCCATTGCACGGAGCGCCGGCGCCAATGACCCAGTTAGTCCCGTCATTCCACCGTCTCAGCGGACAGTCGGCATAGGTTATCGGTCCCTTGCAGCCAAGCTCATAGAGGCAGCCCTCATCCCCGAATTTCTTGGCGAATTTGCCCTCGTCAAAGTAGGCACGGCGAGGACAGTTCTCATGAATTAGTTTGCCGTAGAAGGCTAGTGGTCTCAGGTCATCGTCGAGGTCTTCGGCTTTAGGTAGACCATTTAACAGAATACTGGCTATCGTACCCACCAGCCAGTCGGGGTGGGGAGGACAGCCAGGAATATTTATCAGTGGTGTGGTAATACCCTTAGCTTCGAGTATTTGCTTCGCTGACTTACAACCGGTAGGATTGGGGGCCGCCGCCGGAATGCCACCAAAGGAAGCACAGGTGCCCAATGCCAGAATAGCTAGAGCATCTCGAGATAGCTCTTCCAGCCTGGTTTCCATACTGACTGGTTTGCCGTCTCGCTCCCCAATAACACCATATATCGCATCTGTAGCTGTAGGGATGGCTCCTTCAGCAACCAGGACATATTCCCCCTTCTTTTCTTCAGCCGTATCCTCCAGTACCTTAATCGCCGGTTCACCAGCACCAGCCATTATCGTAGCATGGAATCGCATATTTAGATGTACTCCAGGGATTATTGGGTCGATAAGTATATTCTTGATGGTGGGACTGGCTGAGTTTAGTAACGAAATTGTGCAGCCAGTACAGGCAGACATTTGCAGCCAGATTATCGGAAGTTCCTTAACCATTAAATTCATCCTTCTTTCCAGGGGTTGGTATTATATCTCAAGCCAGGAATGTGAATAGAGCGACTCACCGGTAAGGACTCTAACCGTTTTTACATACTGCACCTCTTCTTCACTCAAAGAGGAAAGGTCAGGTTTATCGCCACCCATTACCCGGTGCACCAAAGCAACGATTTCTGGCTTCTCACCCCTGGCTATTTTGATTAGTTCAGGGTCGAAAGCATCAACTATCGCTGAATAAAGTCCATACCTCATCAGCATTATCAAATAAGTCCGATTAAGATAAGGTCTGAGGTGAGTCGGCGTGCCGTTAGAGATATTGGATAGTCCCACCGTAGATTTGCAGCCGGGAGCGATATCTCCCAGCATACTCATAAACTCGACACAAGACTTCACCTGGTTTATCTCTACCGACACCGGACTGGCTATGGGGTCGATCCAGATATTTTCATTAGGTATGCCCATTTCATTGGCTTTATAGACGAGATCGACAGCAGTCAGTGCCCTTTCGTTAGCATCTCGAGGCATGCCCTCTATCCCCCACAGCAGCCCTATCATATCGGCATTGTATTTTTTGACTAGGGGGAGTTCCTCTTCAAACCGTGCCGGAGCGATAGAATTAATTAGTGCCTTGCCTTTAGCTACCTTCAAACCAGCCTCCATCGCTACTGGATTTGTCGTATCCAGGGACAACGGCAAATTAGTAACTTCCTGCACCGTTTCAACTAGCCAGGTTATTAGCTCATCCCCCGCTTTTCTGGCAGGACCGATATTGAGGTCGAGATAATCCACACCAGCTTCAGCCTCAGCCCTGGCTAGTTCCTGAACAGGTTTCGGGTTCCGCTCCTTTAGTGCCGGACCGATTGTAATTGACATAATGTTTAGGTTTTCCCCAATAAGGATCATCCTCTCCTCCTTAAGGTTTCCATGTCTTGAGATAGGCCGGAATATGCGCCCCTTCTCTGGGACCAACTAGGATTTCCCAGTCTGCTAATTCCTCTTCAAGACCGCCACTCTCGGCAGCAATATACCCCGGGATGATTAACTTGTGGTGCTTAATCTTATCGGCAATGCTGCATTTCTTCACGAAGGGACCGATAGCATCAGCGACAAACTTCCCCGCTGCCCAGGCGGTCATCACCGAAAGTCCTTCGGTGTCCTTGACCAGAAGCCAGCTGGGGACCTTGCTGTTTTCGATTTCTCCGGAGATAATGAAGTAGGTGAGGGAAAAATTAGAGGTAATCAGCACCGGTGAGTTCTCATCGGGATTATTGATTTCGTAGATACCCTCGCTGGTAGCCAGCGGACGCTGGGGGTCGGTATAGAGATTCAACCTTTCCACCAGTAAAGGAAACAGGCTCTCCCCCTGGAAATCAGATAGCACAATGATACTGCCATACTTGGCGACAAACATAGCGGCAATTACCGCCTCCTTCATTGGGTCATCGGTCATCTCGCAGGGGAAAACAATAGTGGGGAAGCCCAGGGGACGGAATTTCTTATTTAAGGCAGCGCTCCTGATGATTACCTGGTCTTCAAATGCCTGGCGAACGGTTCTTGACCCGGAATCGAGAACAATATCTTTAACCCCGGCTTCGGTTAATCTGGCAGTTAGCTGGGCGAGTTCCTCCAGATTGGAGGCTTTTGCTGCTAGCGGGCACGAGCTCTCCTTAGCCAAATCTGCCGTCCGGGTCAGATTATCTTTGGTAGCAGCGTATATCAGTGGTTTGCGGTCGGCACAGACCTTTAATCCGGCAGCCAGACTGTCAGGACTAGAACTCATCAGGATAATACCGCAGTCACTATTTTGTTTTACTTTGCTAACCAGGGCTTCGAATTTTGCCGCATCTCCTGAATCATTCTTCACTGCTATCAGCTCGGGGCGAAGGATTAGTCCTACCCTTTCGTACTTTAACTGCTGGCACCTTTCCAGCCTGCCCTCAACTTCCGACTCTGCCATAGTATCACTGATAAGGATGGCAAGACCGGGGGGATTCTCAAACCTTTTCTCATGGCGAAACATAACTGTCTCACTACCAATCTTTAAGGCTCGGTCGCCGACGCCAATGGTAATCGGCAAAATGGGCGGCGCCGCTGCCTCGGACAGCTTGGCTTTTGCTTCCTCGGTAACATAGGGGCAGGCGCTTAACTCCGCCTTTCCGGTAGCCAGACTCATCGCGAAAGCGAGACAGGTAGGCACCCCACATTCACCACAGTTCGTCTTGGGGAGCAGTTTAAAGATTTCTATTCCAGTAAGTGGCACTCTTTCATACTCCTTTCTTGGGCATTACATTTGGTAAGAACAGGCATAGCGTCTATTATCGCCGTGCCACAAGTTCGAAATACTTCTTTCTAGCCTAATATTGGTTCCATGGTAAGAGCGGGATGTCCCTTCTCCTGCAGGAAGGGGAGGATTTCCTCCTCAGTGGTGCCCACTGTCTCATCCGCAATCATATCAATCAGGTTGGGAACGCCTAATTCCTCTGCCCTCGCTTTGAGCCGCTCAGCAAGCTCTTCCTTCAGCATCTTGGGCATCCAGACCATTCGCAATAGGCTGCCATCACCGATAAGGAATTTCCTCTGGCAGGTATTATATTTACCATGACCAACAAAACCGGGGGTACTCACGCCACCACCGATAGTCCCGGCCAGCGTCGTGAACTTCATCCCGCATGGGGTCATCCCTGTAAATTCCCGATTCACCGTCATTAACCCATTGCATATCGGCAGGACAGCGGCAATGCATTCGCAGCAACCGCAGGTAGTCATTGGGTCATTTACTAGGCTGTAGAAGTTATAGTGGTCTATCTTCCCTCGGGAAGCCTTAAAGATAAACTCGTTTACCCCTTTCCATTGTCCCAGCTTGGCATTGATGCTCTCTCCCTTGGGTACCGGCTGGTTAGGCCCGGTAGGATTAATCTCATAAGAGGCTTTGCAGTCCATCCAGTTGTAAGAACCACAAAGACCGGTTCTCTCTGGACTGATGACACAGACATGACTGGGGGCGAAGGACTGACAGAGGGTGCACGAGTAGTAGATATCGATAGTTTCGTCGGTCATGCCCTCAATTCGGGCATCCCTGGTGGCATATACTGCTCTTGCCTTCTCTACTATCTCCTTTACTTTATCCTCTTCGGTATAAAGTTTGACCTGCATTTTATCGAATATTCGGCCAAAATCTTGGTGCAGCTTAGCGTGGAGGAGAGTGCCGATATGGTATAGCTTAAATCCTTTCTCCACAGCCTGTTTACTAACTCGTAGCCAGGCGATATCTCGCTGCCCGATGTGCATCGCACCCTGAGCATAGTTTATCAGGTGATGAATCTGTCGCTCCAGGATGGGCTCGTAGTCCTCCTGCATAGTCCTGCCGGCGACCTCAACAGCAATTGCCAGGGGTAGTTGGGAGCCAGCCTTAATATCGGTTATCTCTGGACCAATTATCTCAACTTTGCCGTCTTCTACCTCATCCATCCGCTTGCTGGTAACCCACTCGACCATGGCGGTTCTGCCGCCGCCGCACTCCAGATATATATCATCACCACGGACTCTCTCACCCTCAAAGGCGGGTCCAAAGGCTACTGGAATTGGTACCTCGGCCACGGTAACCTTCAGCCCTCTTACCTCGATGGCTTTAGCCACAATATCATCGTGGGGAATATTGGAGACAACATGCTCGTAAGTGCAAATCCCGGTAGGTAGCACTTCAGGTATTGGGGTATCGGCAATGGTAGGAAAGCCCCAGTTAATGGCGCCGGCGGCGTTGGCATACCACTCATCGGTAACATAGCCCAGAGGCATGGCAAAAGCAAAGATGCGGTCTTTATTGTAAATCAGGATTTTTCTGAAGTCACCAGCTTCAATGCCGCCAAAAGACATGGCGGCTCTGGTGGCAAAACCCATGGCAAATACCGTGGCGCTGACATCAGGCCCGAAGGAGACCAGACGCGTCGGCCAGCCAATCTGCACGCCAGCCTCGACAAGCTGCTCGGAGAACCGCTTGCCGTTATACTCAGCACCCATGAAGACATAAAGGTTCTTCTGCTGAAGCTCATGGGCGATTTTAGCCGCTATCTCACTGGTCGGTGCTGCGCCAAGCACAGCAGCAAAACCAGGAGCAGTGCCGTCAACGAATTCCACCCCCCGCTTCCTCAAGATGACATCATCAGCAGCGCCCAACCAGATTTTGCTGTCGGTGACTTCTTCTCCTTGAATATAGAAATCTGGTTGCTCCAGATACCTTATCGCCTCAATAATCTCCTCAGCGAAGAAGGTTGCCATGCCGGCATCGAGGGCTGGTGCCAGGTAGGGTAGGGGATGCTTTTCCCTCACCGGTGGCGGAAGGATAGTTTTGCACTTCTTTAAAACCGCCTCTATATCACCGAGCTTTTCTACCTTCATACCTAAAATGCCGTAGATTACCGGTAGATAATAGGCAGTGTTGGGGAAGCCTACTGGTTCATTGGCTCCCCATTTATCCATTGCCTGTTGCCACTTCTGCTCAGCTTGACCTACAATTTTATGAGCTCCTCTAATTGCTGCTGACGCAATTATTTTAGACATCTATTAAGCCCTCCCATCGTATTTCTGTTGACATAGCATCTAGACTGCATCCAGCTCTCGCCTCATCGCCATATCGTAGAGTACTCTCTCTCTAGCCTTGTCAATGCCCAGCGCTTTGCGCTTCTTATCTATATGCTCAATCATCATCCGGGCAGCCTTAATCGGGTCTGGTTCGAAGGCCCACGTAGCGCCATAAGCATCTTCCATACCTTTGAACAGGAAGTCGGTTACTTTTTTGCTGCCCGTAGTGGGCCAGGTCACACCAAACACGGTAAATATCCCTGAGGCAACAAAGTATTGCCCGATGGAAATTGCTTTTTCGCTCATCCATTCCGGCGCTGCTCCGGCTGCCGGCAGGTCACTGATATCATCACCCAGGCCGCCATCCTTGACCATGGCGGTGGCTGCCATCAGGATACGGCTGTTGTCAATACAGGCTCCAAGGTGCAGTGTCGGTGGGATGCCTACCGTCTCGCATACCGAGGCCAGCCCCTCGCCGGCATAGGCGGCGGCTGCTTCCGGAACCATTAGCCCCGCCTTGGCACAGGCCATAGCACTACAACCGGTCTGCAGTACCAGCACATCGTTCTTGATGAGCTCCTTAACCATAGTAACATGAGCATCATCATGGGTAACCCGCACATTATTGCAGCCAACGACACCCGCCACCCCCCTGATTCGCCCGTTAATGATATTGTCGTTCAGGGGGCGGTAAGAGGCGCGGAACAGGCCACCCAACAGGTAGTTAATCGTTTCATGGCTGAATCCAGCAATCAGGTCGGTTTTCTGCTGCGGGATATAAACATTCTTCTTCCGGTTGGGGAAATTATCAATGGCGACTCTCACTATAGCTTTAGCCGACTCAGCAGCATTTCGGTCATCGAACTCCATATGAGTAGCGCCTTCTATCTTGGCTCTGGTATCGGTGGTGATAAGCTTGGTATGATAGCACTGCGCTACGTTAGCCAGTCCCTGCATGATGCACTGGACATCAACCACTATCGCCTCCAGTGCACCGGTAATTATTGCTAGCTCCTGTTGCAGGAAGTTCCCGGCAATAGGCACCCCGTGACGCATCAATATCTCATTGGCGGTGCAGCACATACCGGCCAGGTTTATTCCCTTGGCTCCCTTGGACTTGGCATATTCAATCAGTTCGGGGTCTTGAGAAACCACCGCCAGCATCTCAGCCAGTTGCGGCTCGTGACCGTGAATGATAAGGTTCACCTCGTCTTCTTTGAGCACGCCGAGGTTAATCTGGCTCGCTACCGGTGCCGGGGTACCAAACATGATATCCTGCAGGTCGGTAGCAATCATGCTGCCT
>SDBT01012955.1_pt1 | contig 13375 bp, 17 predicted proteins | sample 2277101 | NCBI WGS metagenome assembly SDBT01 (sample SAMN10404973, study PRJNA504765) | marine sediment metagenome | isolation source: marine sediment core GS10_PC15, 103 cmbsf | place: Arctic Ocean: Southern Knipovich Ridge | collected 2010 | reverse complement strand
AAATACAATCCTTGAAATGTTTTTTTCATTAGCTTTATTAAGCAAATACTTTGAGGTTTCTAAATTGGTTTTTTTGGCTAATTCCGGCTGAAGTCTGCAGGCGGGATCTCCAACAATTGCAGCTAAATGCACAATAGCAGCTATGTTATGTTCAGTTAGCAACATGTCAGCAAAACCATTATTACTTAAATCCTCTTTATAAAAAACAAAATTAGGATGGTTACATATACTGATTAAAGAATCCCCTCCAAATAGAAGATTATCAACAGCGATAACATTCGCTTTTTTTTCTAATAAAAACCTTACCAGAATAGAACCGATATACCCTGCTCCACCTGTCACCAGGATAGTTTTATTTCCTATATTCATTTTATATTCACCTATAAATGATTAGCCTGTGTATTTATTCATATTGAATGACTTGACCATAAGGTCACCCCCTTTTATAGAAATTTGAATAAGTGGTTATTGAATCAACTAAATTGCTACTATTTAAATTACACTTTGGTATAGAGAGTGTTTGATGTCATCCAAAAAGGAAGTTTAGGCTTATTCGAGATCTACCCATTGCATTATGTGCTCGGCATCTGCGTCAATTTTAATCTTTCTTCCAACCACTTGATTAAAGAAGCGCGGGCTAATCCCCGTGCCCGGACGCATTAAGGTCACATGTTCTCGATTGAGGATTTCTCCTTTTCTAACTGAGCGAGAGAGAACGATACTTCTCCTAAAGGATTTTTTCATTTCCTTTTCCCCCTCGGTAGGCTGCTTTACACCTACCCCCTTTGCGTGATATAAATCTTCTAAATAGGCTTTGAGCCTTCTGATTTCCTCCACATCACCAGAGGCTTGATGGTCAGGACCTGGCATATTCTTGTCAAGCGTGAAATGTTTTTCAATCAGCACCGCTCCCAGACAGGCTGCGGCAAAAGAAATGTGGATACCTATAGTATGATCGCTGTAACCTATTAACACATCCGGGAAAGCGCTTTTTAAAGTAGGAATGACATTCAAATTAACCTCCTCTATTTTGGGTGGATACTGGGAGGTGCAGTGCAAAAGGATCACCTCGGAATTGCCTGCAGAAAAGATAGTTTCCAGTGCCTCTGCTGTTTCTGAGAGCAGTGCCATGCCGCTGGAAACCACCATAGGGCGTTTCTTGCGGGCTATATATTTTAGGAAATCGAGGTTATCGATATCCATAGATGCTACTTTAAAGAAGGGGACATCCATCTGATTCAGGAGGTCGACATACCTTTCATCAAAAGGAGTGGAGATCATTTCAATACCGATAGACTTGGCATAATCATGCAGTATCCAATGGTCTTCTTCAGTTAACTCAAGCTTTTTTATGAGATCATAAGCGGTTCCCTTAACACCAAGCTCTTTATCTATATGAGGGGAAGAGAGAGCAGATTTGCAGATGAATCGCTCTGTCTGGAATGATTGAAATTTGACCACATCAGCACCAACCTCTTTTGCCGCAGAGATCAGCCTTTTTGCCAATTCCACATCACCATTGTGGTTAATACCTGCCTCAGCAATTAAATAGACAGGGTGACCAACCCCAACGTGTTTACTTCCTAAACATATCTCTTTGTGCATCTCAATCCTCTTTTTTATAAGTTAAATAAATCAGGACGAAGACTTGCCCCAATGAAATACTTGCCCTGTGGAATGCGTAGCTTATTCCACCGGGGTAAAGTAAAATGGTTTCACGGGGCAAACCCTGTGAAATACAAAAAATGGTTATTGATTTAACTTAACAAAACAACTTCCTTACTGGTTATGTTAAAGATAAATTGTTATTATTTCATGAGTTGAATTCGAAAATACCCGCAGATAACATCAAAAATAAAGACATATGAATAAGTTCAAATATCAAAATCCAAATGCTCAAAATCCAAAAATTTGAGCTTTGTCAGTTTATTATTTTTAAAATCTTGATAATCTGCGTCCCAGAAGGTAATTTCCTATGAAATCACATCACTTTTTATCAATGCTTGATAGGCTAGACTTAAGTTTTTTGTTGCCTCTTGTCGATTGGGATTGGACTTCAATATCTCTTCGTAAATGGTTATTGCCTTATTAAACATATTATTATTAAAATAGATATTTCCTAGTAGCTCTTTTAATTCAAGGTCATCAGGTTTAAGCTCTATTGCCTTGAGGATAAATCTTTCGGCAGACTCTACCATGCCCCTATCGATGGAGACTAAACCCAGATCACGATAGATTACCGGATTATCAGGGTTAAGCTCCAGTGCTTTGCTCAATGCCTCTACCCCTTTTTCAAAGTCTTTCATGGCAAAATAGGTATGTCCCAGATGGTAATAGGCTTCAGGAAGATTGGGATGCTGGTCGATTACCTTAAGGTATTCCTTCGCTGCCCGTTTATAATCTTTAACCCGGAAGTAAAAGTTCCCTGCTTCCAGGATTATCTCCTTCTCATCTCTTCCTTGAGAGGTGTTTTTTAGGAACTTTTCTCTAAGTTCTTTACACCTCTCTTGCCATTGCTGATTCCTCTCCTGACATTTTTTGAGGAGGTCTTTAGCTTTGGTGAAATTGTTTTTCAGTTTTATTGCCTGACTCAAGACCGGAATGGCGGTTTCAAATCGGTTTTGTTCACTGTAGATCTTACCAAGATGATAGTCTGCATCGCTGCAGTTCGGGTTTAAATCGATTACCTTTTTAAGAGTAGCTTCTGCATCGGTATAGTTTTCAATCTTGATGAGTTCTATAACGCATTTAAGATAGTCATCCCAATCTTTCGGTGATTTTTGCAAAGTTTCTTGTACCTTCCGTTTTATTAAAAGTCTTTTTGATAATTGTTTGATGTCTTGAATAAATTGGTTGAGTACTTTAATGAAGTTCTTATAGTAGGTCTCTGCCCGCTCAAGCTGTTTGTCAAGTTTCTCAAACTCGTCCTCTATTTCATCTATTCTTTTTGTCTCATCTTTTCCCATAAAAAGAATGTTAAGAAAGTTATAACTCTCCAACATGACCATGATCCGCCTTTCCCCTCCAGCTTTAATGGTCATATTCTCCGCCTTATGGGTGAGCTTAATATATTCCGGACTTTCTTCCTGCCCATCCTCTTTCATCTTTTTCATTTTCTTGATCAGCTTAAGTGTTGATTGGGAGGCCTTTTTCATCTTTTTCGATTCTTCCTCAGCAGATTTCAAATCTTTAATCAGCTCGTCATATTTCACCGGATCACATTCAGTGCTTTCTTCCTCGAGAATCTTTCGAATTTCCGGGTGGTCATCCTGGCAATATTCATCAATGGCATCTCTTAAACGCATGATGGTGGTTCCTTCTTTTTTAGCACCACCCTCAGTGGCATCGATGCATAAGGCATGGGTATGCTTGATCGCCTTATTTAAATCAATAACATAGCTTTCAAAAGAGGGGTTAGACTTAATAATCTCACCGAAGATGCCCTCGCTGTTAAAATCCTTTGATATAGGGAAATCCATATCTCTCTCTATATCTTCAGCATGAAATTTATCCTCGGTAAAAGCAAGGTCCAAACCTACCAGAATGATGGGGTTACAGCCCATGACTCTAGCCATGCAAAAGGCAAGGTGCCCGACATGCATACCCATTGAAACACTTCCCTTATCTTCCCAGTAATAACTGAGAAAACCACTTAGATTTCCTTCCATATTCATTGCAAATTTTGGCCCCCAAAATGTTTTTGTGATTTTGTGGTACAAGGTTTGAGTGTAGACCAGAAAGAGTTTTTCATCCATCTGAAGAGGGGCGTATTTTTCATCATAGTTTAGTTTGCTATAATCTAAGGAGGGAACCAGATGAGGGGTAATACCCAGAGGTAGAAGGAGTCCCAGTGCCCTGTCTACAGGAATGATCACAGCCTTATCTTTAACCTCTTTTAGGAGTGTCACATTTTTATCTAAAGATGGTCCTGCACCCACTACGATTGCAGGGATGTCTTTAAATTTGTCAAACAATCTCTTAACCCCGGCTGAGTGGATAATCTCCAGTGTATTGGCAAGAATATTCCCTGCCATATCCCTTCCCGCATGAAGGAGGGTATTGGCATTGACTTGAACATAAGTAGCCGTTTCCTGGGCTTTTTGTTGTAGAGTGTTGTAAGTCTCGGGATCGATAGAAAAAGAGGGTTGAAATCTCACCACTGAGATCTTGGAAGTGAGGTATTTTATAGAGAGACCTAAAATATTGTTTGTTATATCGATTTCCTTTCCTACCGATATTTTTACTTTTTCTGATTCTAATACCGGTTCTAAATCAGCCTGTTCTAAAGCCAGCTTGAATATTGCGGGGTCGGTTTCACAAATAATAAGTAGATGCCCTTCTTCCATCGCGTTTACCATCTCCAGGGCAAGATATCCCAACCCAAAACCCAGAAGAACTGAGCCATTGTTGCCTATCAGTTCAAGTCTTTCGATATGTTCTTTTGCCCTGGCTACCGGGTCTTTCATATCATGTAAGACAACTTTTTCCCCTTGGGGAGTAGTTACTCTGGCTGTGGGAATACCTGCCTCTGAGGTAAGAATCTCGATATGGCTGGTGTCTATTTCTTCCCTCATCAGTTTCACTAAGTCGGGCTGTCTTTTTTCAAGTATTTTCAGGTTTTTTTCAAAATAGTTCATAATCACCTCACTGTAGTTACTTGTTGCTCGTTGATCGGTTGCGCTGCTCGCATGGAGCATAGCGTAAAAACCGTTTGCTCTCTGCTCTTTGCTCCTGACTCCTCTCTCCTAACCTCTGTTCTTATACTGTGGACTGTCGACCGCTGACTGTGGACTATTTACTCCCTGTCTCCTGACTTCTATATATTGAGTTCTTTGATGTTGGGTGGCGTTTGTGCTTTTATTAATTCATTGCTGTTGGCAGACCAATAGTCTTTAAGCTGACCTATATCAGTCCACTCACCATTAATCAGATATCCCGATATCTTCCTGTTTTCAGAAAGAAGATGTGAGATGAAATCAGTCATGTCATAATGCTGGCTATCTGGTATTTCCCTTACACAGTGGTTATCGATAACATAGATGCCGGCATTGACATAATTTTCGACAGATGGTTTTTCGCTTAAATCGATAATTCTGTTGTGTTCTAAGGTAACCGTTCCATAGGGCACATCGAATTGGATTTTTTTGATAGCCATGGTAAGGGTAGACTCATTGTCGAGGTGAAATTGATACATTGCTTTGAAATTGACAACTGCCAGAATATCTGCGTTAGTGACAAAAAAGGGAGAAGATATCTCAGGCAACAGAGATAATGCGCCTGAGGTTCCAAGCCTGTCTGTTTCCTTTATGTAAGTTATTCTCACACGATAGTTACTACCGTCTCCTAAATAGTCCTCAATCATCGTGCTTTTATAATTGACACAGATGAAAAATTCTTTTGCCCCTTCATCACGAAACTTTTCCAATATGTGGACAATCATCGGTTTCCCTGCAACTTCAAGAAGAGGTTTCGGTTTATCTTCTGTTAATGGAAGAAGACGGCTGCCCAATCCACCAGCCATAATAACAACCGGACAAAGCAAAATATTTTGCCTGATAAAAGTTTGCTGGAAAATAATGCCTTTTAGTATTTTTTGCTCGTCAACTATGGGAAGATGAAATATATTGTTTTCCATCATTATTCGAACCATCTCTCCATCAGCATAACCGGGATTTAGACAAAAAGGATTCTTGTTCATTGCATTTTGCACGTTATCTTTTGGTGTTACGCCATTTAAAATAGCTTTACGGATATCGCCGTCTGTTAAAATCCCCAGCAACCTGTTTTTTTTATCTGCAACAAGGGTTATATTCTTGTTATGATGATTCATCTTTTTAAGGGTTTCACCAAAAGAAGAGTGGTCACTTACGACAACATCCTTAAAGTCGGAGATAATACTTTCCATAGTAATAGCTCACCTTTCTGAAATTAAAGAATTAAGCTTTATGAAGTTAGTAATTGCCGGGGATTTCTCTAAACATATTGTGTCTTCTTCTCCAGTTTGCGTGCCGGATTGCCTGCAACTGTTTCACCATCGGGGATATCATCCAGCACCACGGCTCCCATACCAATAATTACATTCTTGCCGATAGTGACTCCCTGCTTTATCAAGGCCCCCATACCGATGAAGCTCTGTTCACCTACGGTTACTTCTCCACCCAGGATAGCCCCAGGGGAAATACACACATGGTCGTCTACTACACAATCATGCTCAACTATAGACCTGGTATTGACCATCACGTTATTTCCAATCTTTGTGTAGGGATTGATTATTGTCCCTGCCATAAAACAACCTCCCTTCCCCAGTTTAACTGTAGAGGCAATCACAGCGGAAGGGTGGATGATAGTAAGGGGAGTAAAACCAATAGTTTCAATCTTCTGATAGAGTTTCATTCTTTGGGAAGTTCCTCTTATGGCACCCACACCAACAAAAGCAAATTTAACACCTTCTGCAAACAAACGGGGAAGCATCTCATCACCTCCAATGATAGGTACTGCATGGATCTTTTTCTTAGATAAATCTTCTGAGACTTCTGTAATTCCAACTAAAGAGCAATTACCAGTCTTAAGAATAATATCAATTAATACCTTGGCATTACCGCCGCCACCCAGGCACACCGCTTTATCCTTTAAATCTTTGTCTTTGAGATTATGCATAGTTTTTATCTTCACACATTATTGAGCTAGTAATTTCATGATGACTTCGGATGTTCGTTCAAGTCCTCTTCCGTCAACAAACTGCTTTTGATGGGTGCTAATCTTCTGTCTTAGTGCCTGATCATCGATTACCTCTGAAATGGCTTCTTGAAGCTCTCTCTGGCTTGTTTCACTGACCATTTCCAGGTTCTTAATGAAGGTTCTTTCAGCGAAGGTAGCCGCAATTTCGTTTTGTCTTTTGACCTGGTTCATAAGAATCAAGGGAACACCCACAGCAGATGCCTCAAAACAAATGTTTCCTGCTGAGCAAAACATCAAGTCAGCATTTAACATAAAAGTAATAATGGTTTTCACATTACGAAAGAGTTCATAATGTAAATTAGATGATTGTAAAAACTCTTTGAGTTCTTTTAAGCGATTGTAGATTGGTGAAAGTAGGATATTGATTTTAGGAGTAATGCCCAGGGCCGCCAAGGCTTTGACAACTTTTAAGGGTGCATTACGTTTGTCCGCTCCCCCAAAAGCTATAAAGATGTTTTTTACCTCTTTTCGTATCTCTTTATTTGTTCCATTTGCCTGTGCAAACGCGGGATTGAGGATAAAGAAACTGGGGCCCAGATAGTATTGAGTTCCATTGATGCCATGATAATACGACTTCTTCTGATTAGGGTTGCCGTTGAATACCACATCCGCCTTGATAAACCTCGGATTAGAGTCATCAGTGATAGCCACCACTTTGTTAGAGTATCTTGAAAAGATATTCATATACTCATTCTCACTATCTCTTACCAGAACATCAACGATAGAAAGATTTGGTGAGAGCTGGGAGAGGTGGTGTTTAAGAAATTGATCTTCTCCTTCTGAAAGAACCTCAATATACTCAAAGCCTCCGTGGTGAGTGATGAAATCTAAGGTTCTCGTATCTCCACCACCGGTTAAGAAAATAATTTTGCTTTTTCCCATTTCACTAAGTTTTTTTGCAAGCTCGAGGTCTCTTACCAGGTGACCCATACCGATATCACTGTTTGCATCAGATCTAATGATAACTTTTGAAGTCATAACCTCTATTCACTAAACCCCTGGTGAAGTTCTGCATTAATTTGGACAAGGTTGGGATTTTCATCGAGATAGGCAAGGGCATCACGTAAGGGGAAAACCCCATTCCCGTTATAAAATTTTTGGTAGATCATTCTCATTAGTTTAAGGTCTTCAGGGTAATCTATGGTGAGATAGCAATCTGGTCTTTTCAAATAATCGGGAGCATCGATTTTGAGTATTTTGAATTGTTCGGGATGTTCCCGGATAAAAGTAATAACGTGCTCGCGATAGTGCAGGGTATCTATCTTTTTATCAGTACGTGCTAAGGCTTCGAAGGTAATCAATTCAGCACCGGTTCCAAAGGGCCAACCCATTCGATGTTTATTGTGTACGTAGTCAGCCCCAGATGAGATATAGGCATCTAATAAATATTCAATCCCTATGGGATCAGTTAAGGGGTTATCGGCAGTTACTCGAATAATTACATCCAGATGATATCTTTTTGCACAGGAGATGTAACGTCCTAACACATCCCCTTCACTACCTCTAAAACAGGATACACCCTCTTCATTACAAAGTTTGAGAACTTCTTCATCGCGTTTATTAGTAGTTGTTGCCACTATAATCTTGTCGATGCCTTGTGTTCTCTTCATTCTATCTAGTAGATGCCGCAATGAAGGCTTTTCACAAATAGTTGCCATGATTTTGCCTGGCAATCTTGACGAAGCCATACGTGCCTGGATGATAATTCCTGTCTTCACTGCCTTATACCTTTCTTCTTCACATCCTGATAGAAATACCCTTCTTTTTCAGGTGCTTTATCTGTGAATAGATTTCATCCTGCCTTCCTATGGAAGCGATAATCACTCCATCGGGGTTAATACGTTCTATAAAATCAGGTGGCTGGACAACTAGATTTCCAAAAAGTTTACCCTGTTTATCAGGATCATTATCAACGATACCAATGATTTCCAGATCCAGGGATTTGGAGGCATTGTAGAGTATCTCTGCTGTTTCACCGGCCCCGAAAAGAACAGCGTTGTGAACCCCTTCTTCATAAATTTTCTGTAACCTTTGAGCAAATTCCTGCTTGGCATCCTGATAAAGACCGGTAGTTTCCAGGGTATAGGTAATAAGCAGGGTCATTTTTTCCCTGGTGCCCTGGGGGGTGAGATTATAGCTCATGCTGCGATTGGTTTCCCCTTTGATGCTAATCAGCTCTTCTTTCGAAAGCTCCCGGATGTAATTGTTTATCATCGATGAGGTCAAACCCACTTCATTTGCCAGATTGTTTTGGCTAATGCGAGGGTTTTTTTCAACGGCTGATAGAATAAGCAGCCTTTTGAAGAGTGGTGAGTGTTTGAAGAATTTTAATCCATTGTTATTCATGATAAACCCATATCTGCCCAAAGTTCATCTATTTTTAGACAGGATAATTAAAACAAGTTGCGCCCTAATTTAATTGATGTCTTGTTCATCCTGTAATCCCCTGGCCGGCTCCCTGGCCGAGCTCGGGCAAGGCGGGCAAGGCGGGCAAGGCGGGCTAGGCTGTCAAATATTTTTTCTCTTGTGAACTATTAAGCCCAACTGTCCATTAACTGAATGGTTAGTTTAAATGCTTTATCGGCCGATGCTAATTTTACTTTAGTACTTTTTTTACGCTCGCAATTTTTATACCAGGAAGTTGAACCACGAAGATGCTGAAATTTTGGACGCAGATGAACGCAGATTATCAGGATTTTAAAATATTGTACCACGAAGAGAAAAGCCCATTATTTAAATAGTTTTATAATTGGTCTTATTTTCTTATGATCTTCGTTGTTATTCTAATTTGAAAATAGTCATCTGCTTTTTTCTGCGAAAATCTGCGTCCTATGTTTAGGAAGTTGGGGGAGGAAGTAGGCAAGAAGTTAGTGTTGGTGGGAAAAAGGTGCCTAAGTGACAGGTGATCGGTAAAGAAGGATGTAAGGAACAGGTGATCGGTGATCAGTAATCGGGTATGATATTTGAAGTAAGAATAATTTTATAAGGAGGAAGATAATATGAAGGTTAAGACATTCAAAGATCTCATGGTATGGAAAAAGCTCATCAACTTGTCCTTAGAATATATCGATTAAGCAAATCTTTTCCCAAGCATGAACTATTTGGACTTGTTGGGGGCAAGACTAAATTAAATCATCTAACTTTTCAAAAGGTGAAAAATATCCCTTTTCGACCATCTCCGAAAGCATTGCATTCCCCTCGTTAATGGATAGAACTTCTTCTCTCACTGCTTCAACTAAGACACCTATAGTTCCAGAAATGGGGACACCTCTTCTCTGGGCAAGCTTTCTTGCATCTAAATCATCTGTTAACACTTTAAAATTTCTTGATATAGCAATGCTCAAACAGGATGATTCACCATTTCCAAAGGTCTCAATGAACAATCGAAAAAGAAACTCTTCTTGAGAAGATTCTATCATTCAGTATTTTGATCCATTGCCAATCTCTCTTGGCTAGAATGCCTATATCTTCGCCACGTTTTAATTCTCGAAAAACCTCTTTTGTTGTAAAAAGCGTGTCTTTAAACAAATTATGCAGAATATCTTCTCTTCCGATTAGAGCAAAGTTTGACAATACCGTATTATCAACTAGAACTACTTCTTTCCCCATTCCCGCAGAGCCTCCACTTCAGCCACTACATCTTCTTTGGAAATTGACCTGATTGGAATGCCTTTCCCTCTTAGCTCTTTTTCCAACTCTAACCTATGCATATCAAGTAGCTTTGCGGCCTTCCCTAAATTTATCTTCGCATCAAGATATGCATTTATCACCACAGACTTATAGAGAATTGGATTCCTCTGCCACAGTTCCTTAAGAGCTGCTTCTACGATCTCCGGCTGAACTTTGTTTAGCTTACATAATTCGTCTACTTCCCATTCCATAAATTTTCTCCTTGTTTACATTCTTTAAAAATTTCTGAAGCCTTTAAACTTATTCTCGGGCTGTCTGTGGACCACCCAATAAGGGCGTGTGTGTCTGCTACGAAATTCATAAACCTTTCATATTCTTGTTTTGCTATAAAGAGATTTTTTTGCACTTATAATGTCTTGCTCAGCAATTTCTACGCCTTTGAGAATCCCTTTGAGCGATATAACCTTTTGCTTTGAGGGAGTGGGCTTTTTGAGAACAGATAGTTTTAAATTCATAACCTCTTTCTCAATAGCCTCTATCTTATGGAGCATGTCTGCAGTAACTTTTGCAGCTGTATGTTTCATAGTTCCCCCTTTTTTGAGGTCTTTGATTGCCGGATAATATAAAGAACAATTAGTCCTGCAATAATTGTAAAGGCACCTATTATGATTAAACCTGTCATTTGTTATCAACTCCTTTTAAGATTGCTGTTCCGAGTACTATCAATATGAAAGAAATTATTAGTCCAATAATGATTAAGAAGTAATTAATCTCAACAATGTTCTTGGGTAAGAAATTACCAACAACCAGAGTAGCAAATATTATTTTACCAAAATCTATAAAAACTTTAGATATTGTCTCAATTTGTTTATCTGATAGCTTGTAGTACTTATGTTAAACCAAACAGTTTCCGAAGCTTGCTCATCATTTCACCATGCATTCGAGGTGATAGTTTTCCTAATTCACGCCGAATCAATGAAGTTGTGATTGTTATCATACGATGTAAGCGAAGCGTAGAGGATACTCGCAACCCAGTTGTGGCAAAGTCTGCTTGCTTTTTATCTAGTACCATGTCCATTTCCAGTAAATCGGTTGGTCTTCGACTGCTGATAAAGGCTAAGATAACATGGCGATGTGGCCCAATAGGATCTGTCAAACAGACCGCCGGTCGTACCTTATCAGTTGAAAGATCATCGAATGGAAAAGGAACCAAGACAATTTTACTCCTGGTCATTGAATGATCTCCCGTCAGCAATGGTGTAAATGTCCTCTTCAGTCTCCTTTAAGAAATCAAATGCCGGGTTAGCAGCAGCAGCTTTAAGCCACTCCATCTCGTCTGTCTCAGTTTTTTCGGGCAACAGGATGATGATGCGTACTCTAGTTGGACCAGCAACAGGGAGCGGTTCATCCAAAACAAGCTGATGCTGGTCATTTATTGTTCCGGTTGTCTCAATAGCTTTTACTGCAACTTCCATTTTAATTTCCTCCTATTTACTTAATTAAACTCGTAGGGCAAAAAATCCAAGTGTCCCATTTACTTCATATGGGTAACATTCAATATGTTATGTTTATGCTTAATGGGATTATACGTTGGAATGGGTTTATGTTCAAGAAATAAATGATTAGAGGAACTAGGAGTCAGGGATTAAATAGTCCACAGTCAGCGGTCGACAGTCCACAGTATATGATAAAGAGTCAGGAGCAGAGAGCCTTTCGATTGCGGAATGCGGATTTTGGATTGGGAAAAAACCTCTTGTTGAAAAAAGATTTATTATTTCAATATATTGTAGGTTTTTTAGGATGTATGGATATTCCCATAAAACCTATACCTCATTTTATTTATTGACATGCATATTAATATTAATTATTATATGGCTAAGTATAATTTAAAGGGAGGTATTATGAAGACTACATTAAACATACCTGAATCTCTTATAAAGGAGGCTATGAAATTGTCAAATAGACGTACAAAAACTGATACAATAATAATTGCCCTCAAGGAATATATAAGAAAGAAACAGTTAGAAAGGGTGATAGACATGTCGGGTAAGCTTGATTTCTCTGAGGATTGGGAAAGGGGAAGGCATGAAAGATAAAGTACTGGTGGATACCTCTATTTGGATAGATTATTTTAAGAAGAGAGAAAGTAAAACGAATGACCAGGTAACGCTTCTTTTGAGAGAAGACCACGCAATTTATACGGGTATAATTGCAACAGAGCTTTTTAAGGGTGCAAGAGGCGAAAAAGAGCTATCAATACTAAAGACTCTCTTTTCTAATATAAGATTGGTGAAAGAAGTCGAAGAGACTTATATAAAAGCTGGTATGATAGGTTATCACCTTGCCCAAAAAGGTTTCAATGCAGGAACGGTTGACCTGTTAATTAGCCAGATAGTGATAGAGAATGATTTGATGTTATTTACCAAGGATCAGCATTTTAAAAAAATTGCGGAAATGTATCCTCTCAGGATTTTTGATTTTTAACTCTATGTCTGAACTGCTTCACGATAGATGGCCAGATTAATAAGCTGAGCGGGATCTTTTGAAATCCTTTTGCTGGCATCAATAATTTCAATAGCTACAATCCGCTTATCCTTATCGTAGTCAATGATGATGCCATCAAGTTCCGTTGAATCGTCGATTTCCACACCTGTCAAGAATTCAATATTCAGTAAATCATGAGAAGGATCATATTCTATCTTCATAAGAATTTCTTTTTGGACGCAGATTCTCGCAGATTATCAGGATTTTAAATCATTGAACCACGAAGAGAAAAACCTATTTATTATTTAAATAGTCTTATAATTAGGCCTTATTTTCCTTATGATCTTCGTTGTTATTCTAATTTGAAAATAGTTATCTGCGTTTATCTGCGAAAATCTGCGTCCAAAAATGGAGTTTTGCATATTTTTAAAGTAGCCCTAATGAGCGGAGGATTTCTGCCATCTTTGGCTCCACCTTTGCAAATTCCCTTATAGCCTGCTCAAGTTTATCTTCACGTTTACGT
>SDBT01012954.1_pt1 | contig 13375 bp, 14 predicted proteins | sample 2277101 | NCBI WGS metagenome assembly SDBT01 (sample SAMN10404973, study PRJNA504765) | marine sediment metagenome | isolation source: marine sediment core GS10_PC15, 103 cmbsf | place: Arctic Ocean: Southern Knipovich Ridge | collected 2010 | reverse complement strand
GCCAAAAACTATAATGGTTGAATAATTTTTTTTTTAATCTTTTCAGCTAATAACAAAGAAAATTTAAGGTTCCAGACATATACACTGAAAAAAATTATATCTGCATGTGCAAGTTTTTTTAAAATTTCTTTTACCTGTATCCGTTTATAAATTGGTGTCAAAAATTCAAAACGATTAGCATTAGTGAGATATCTTTGAGCAAACGCTTGAAATAGTCCTACTGAATAAGGAAAATAATTTTGCCCAAAAAAACTATTATTAATTTGAACTAATCCTACTTTAACTCTTCCAACCAGAAAGTCCCTTTCCACTATCTGATTGATGGGGATAAATTGATTATCGATTTCTCTTGACATTTACTTACCGATGGGTTATACTTATGTTATGAAAATAAAGGTCACCAAACTTACTTGTCTGAGATGTGGTCATCAATGGATACCAAGACAGATAGAAATTCGTATCTGCCCTAAGTGTAAATCTCCTTACTGGGATAGACCAAAGAGAAAATAAATGATCCGAGCCTACAAATACAGGCTTTATCCAAATAAAAAACAGATTCAAAAGCTTGAATGGACTCTGGATATATGCCATCTTCTTTACAATTCTTGTTTGTTGGACAGGAAAAATCATTATGAGCGAAATAAGAAAGGATTGTCTCGAATTAAACAACAAGAAATCCTTAAACTCGACAAAATTGACATAAAATATCTCAATGAGATTCATTCCCAAGTCCTTCAAGATGTTCTTATAAGACTCGATAAAGCATTTCAAAGTTTCTTTCGACGAGTCAAGAACAGTAAAAAGCCGGGCTATCCAAGATTCAAAGGAGAAAATAGATATGATTCCATCACCTATCCTCAACAGCCAGGATTTAAGATAGGTGCAAATAATATCCATCTCTCCAAAATAGGGAATGTAAAAATCAAACTTCACAGACCCATCCAAGGGCTTGTCAAAACTTGCACTATTACAAGGGATATTGATAGGTGGTATGCCTGTTTTTCTGTGAAATATGAACCTATTGTACCCAAGATCAAACCAATTAAAGCGATTGGCATTGATGTAGGATTGAAGTCCTTCGCAGTTCTTTCTGATGGCAAATCGATCAAGAATCCTAGATATCTTCGTAAATCTGAAAAAATGCTCGCTAAGAAACAGCGAGTTCTTTCGCGCAGAAAGAAAAAGTCTCGTAGTAGAAATAGGGCAAGACTTGTTGTAGCGAAGATTCATAGAATAATTAGAGAGCAAAGAAAAGATTTTCATCATAAGATTTCCCGGCAACTTGTGAATTCCTTTGGTTTTATAGTAGTTGAAAACCTAAACATAAAAGGTATGGTAAGAAACCATCGCCTTGCTAAATCTATTAGCGATGCAGCTTGGGGGCAATTTCTGAACTTTATTCAATACAAAGCGGAAGAAGCTGGTATTGAATTCGAAAGAGTTGTCCCCCAAAATACATCTATCATTTGTAGTACTTGTGGTGAAAAGGTGCCAAAAACTCTGGCAACACGAATCCATAAATGCCCTCACTGCAATGTAATTCTTGATAGAGACCACAATGCTGCAATCAATATCTTGCATAAATCTACCGCAGGGACTGCGGAAAGTTACGCTTGGGGAGAGTGCAGTCATCAAGATGCCTCCTTGAACCAAGAAATTCTATCCAATCTTTGATTGGTTAGTGTGGTTCACACATTAGCACGAAGTATAATATTTATTCGATTTCAAATATTTATCGAATATACTGATTATAAAATCTGTAAAGTGTTTGCCGTTTTCTGTAATCCTTACTTCCCTATCTGTTACTATTACAAGTTTATCTTTAACCAATTCATTTAGTATAGAAAGTTCTTTTTTAAAGTAACGCTTAAAAGAACGTCCCAGCCAGTTTTCAATATATAGAATTTCGATTACAAAATAAGTTCGTAACTCTCTAATAATATACCGTCTTACAGCATCATCTACACTTAATTTGAGACCACGATAGATTGGAAACTTGCCTTTTGATAACGCCTTTGCATATTGTTTTTGTTTATAATGGTTTTGAAACAGATAATCATTACCAATAATTCCATGACCGGAGCGGCCAACAGCTAAAACATTTAAGTAATCTTTACTTATAGCGCCGAGTGACGTATAAGTAACATTTTTTCTTCCGACCGCTTTAGCTACAATATCATCCGGTTTTGCAAAATGTTCAAACCCTGTCCGAATATAATTATTATCCAAAATAACTTTAAGTCCTGCTGCAAAAATTCGTTTTCGCTCAAGAAAGGCTGGTCTCAACTTTTTTATCACTTTCATATGAGGATAAAACTTTATTGTATAATGATGATGACACAATGAAATGCGGTCTGGCGATAAAGTTATGGCTTTTTCCATTGTTTTTCTCATCGATTCTTCAGTTTGTAACGGTAAGCCAACAAGAAAATCAAAATTAATGCTTGTAAATTTCTTTCGTATATCAGGTGTTAATAAACGTTCAACTAACTCAAATGGTTGAATTCTATTAACAGCTTTTTGAACTTTAATATCTATGTCCTGAACTCCAATAGAAAGTGTGGTTACGCCTTTTTCGTGGTAATATCTTAATTTATCCGGGGAACAAGTACGTGGATCAATTTCAACACAAAAGCGGTTTAACTTTTTAATATCTATAAATTTATCAAATAGTTTAATCAATTTGTCGAATTCCCGCTGACGTAAAAGCGTAGGACTTCCACCACCTAAATAGATTTCTTTAAAATTAGGCTGTAATAAATTTTTTTCAAAAAACTGATGCAGTAAAGTTAACTCTAAAGAAAGATTATTATTAAAATGATCAGCTATCCTATTATAATCAGAAGTTATTTCTTTATGGCAAATACAAAAATAACACATCTTTTTACAAAATGGGATATGTATATAAAGCAAGGTCGGTGCCTTACTTTTATCTTTAAAGTATGTTTTTAAAGCATTTCGGTATTCTTTATCGCCAATGCTTTTCAACCAATTACTTTTATGCGGATAATCAGTATAATCATCAGCATAAACATCATACTTGTTAACTAAATCAATGTTATTTAAAATGTTGGACATTATTTAACATTCCTTGTATTAATTATTTATCAAATGTGATACATAAAATTTTTATTTTACACTGCTATCGTTATACCACCATTCCCAGTACTATATCCATTGCAAATCGTAATATCGCCATTATTATCTTCTTTGATGCGGATTAAAGGCTTACCAGCAAGATATTCTTCTAATGCTTTCTCGCTGTCTGCTGATATTTTTTTGTTTTCCCTAATTGTGCGAATCAATCGGGCAACCTTTTCCACTTCTTGTTTACGCTCTTCCTCGTCTACTTTCTCAATCGCTTCTTTCTTAATGCTTTCTCTATCCATCTCACTACCTCCTTTTATAATAATGTTTTTAAAATTCTTACCGTTTCATTATCCATCTGAAATCTTTCTTGACTAATTTTAAAACTTTTATTAAGATTACCATCTTTATGTCTTTTAGCTGCTGATTTCCAATCACAAACCATTTCCATCAAATCGTAAATATTCATTTCTTTATATGAAGCAAAATGTTCTGGATGATGTGAATTTCTTTTATAGTGTAACTCAACGGATGGTTTAATTATCTTTAAACACTCCTTATATTCTTTACTGTAATATGGCAAGTGTAATATTCTTGGTAAAGCTTTTGCGTAACCAGTTGTTTCTGATATAAAAAATTTTGAAGTATCATGGAATATACCTCTTATAAAAAGTCGCGCAGCAATTTTTGTCATATAGAGTGCAACCCAAAATTTATGTTTAAGGACCTCTCTTATGTGAATAAACTCTGGTTTCATATCGTTCTTCCTATTTTTCGTTTCAGCATAGACTGGATATATTCTTTTTTCCCAAACTTCTTTTCAATCATATTTTGATAATTTTCGCTAGAGAAGAAAGTATTAAAAGCTTTATCCCTAAATTGTACTATGTCATTACTGTGTAACTCTTTATTAGCCAGAGGCTTAGCGTTGGGCGCAAAAAATCCATATTGCTCCCATTTTTCAGGCAAATCTTTACGTTTAGCATTTTTATACATTTCTGTTCCGGGATAAGGCATTGCTATAAAAAAATTACTCCACTCAGTATTAAGTTCTAAAGCTAAATCAAGTGTTTCTTGCATTGTATCGAAATTATCTTCAGGTAAACCAAATACATAATTTGTTCCTACATGCATCCCGGCATTATGAGCTATATCAATTGCTTTTCTAATTTGTTTTAAGTTTTGTTTTTTCACTACTGAGTTCAAAATTTCCTCATTCCCAGCTTCAACTCCAAAGAAAACCCAATTAATACCAGCTTTTTTCATCTTATCCATAAGCCAATCTTTAGTTGTATCTATCCGTGAAAATGCCCACATATTAAAATTGTAATGACGATGAATCAACATATCACATATTTTCGAAACATGTTCTGGGTCTAAAGTAAAAGTATCATCAATAATCTCAATATGTTTAATATGATATTTAAAATGAAGCAAATCAAAATCAAGCATTACCCGCTCAGGTGATTTCTTCCTGTAAAATCTTTTTCCATAAACTACATTAACTGAACAAAATGAACAACTAAACGGGCATCCAAGGCTAGTAAAAACCAAAGCGAAAGAATCTTTTCCTTCTTTAAAATTCCAACATTGCCAATGATGCGCCCTATATTTATTCATAGGGAGTAAATCCCATGCAGGCATAGGCACATTATCTATATCTTCCATCGGTTTTGCGGTATGAACTGATTGTTTTGATCCTTGAAGAATCTTGATTGTTGGTTCATACCCTTCACCTTTAACAACAAAATCAACACCAGAATCAATTAAAGATTGCTGCGGAATTGCAGATGAATGATGACCGCCTAAAACAATTTTAATTTGAGGTGCTTGTTTTTTTAAAAGTTTAATTATCCTATTAGCTGCAGTCATTTTTGTCGTAAAAGCAGTAATCCCCACAAAACGTGGTTTATGAAGCAACACTTCATTTGTAGTTTCTTCAGGATTTAAATCCAAAACTTCCGCATCAAGTATTTTAACTGAAAAATTATTATCCCTAATATGAGAAGCCAGCATAGCTAATCCCAAAGGCTGCGCTACCGTTGCATATTCAGATACGCCTCCAAATTGCGACAGGCGATTACCTGGATTTATCAGTAAAATGTCTAAGTCTTTCGAACGCTTCATCATAACTTACTCTCTCAAAAGGCGTATAATTGCTTGATTTAGATACATTAAGAATTGTTGGATTTAAAGAAAAATTATTTTTGAGACTTTTTAAAGTTCGATGGAAATTTTTATTAAAAAACACAGTATCAAGACAGATATGTTTTCCTCCATCGATATCGTCCTTAAGGACAATCTCAGGATTATAGTACTCTACTTTGTTAATAAGATCAGCTCCATCAGCGCCAAATAACATAATGAATGGTGATTGCCCAAATATAATCATTTGAATTAAACCTGGCATACTAGCAAAGCCGCCCAATGTATGTAGAGGATATTCACTACTGGGTATATTATCATTATCCCATTCTGGAACATATCCTAAATTGTAGTGCGGTGCAACAGAAGAATGTGGCTCAAATCCTTTAAGGGGGATCTCAGCGGTAGTAATAATACTATTATTAAACCTTTCTATAAATGAACTTACTATTATTTTCATATCTTCTTCTCTGTATGCATCTTTTGTAGTAATAAAACAGTTTTTGCTATCCCGATTTAAATATTGTTCAATTTCGACTATTCTGAATATAAGACTTCTTGGATAACTTGTATATATTATAGATAATTCTTTACCAATTTTTGCTATAATATCTTCTAAAACAGAAAAATAATTGAGTGTAGCGTAAGCTATATCATACTCTTTTAACTCTTCAATCCTTTCTTCTAAAGTGCTTATTGAATGACCATGGAGTAAGATTGCCACAGGACGCCCACCAATTACTTCCCGAAGATGCCTTACCCGTTCTGCTGAGTTCAATAAATAACTTTCATGATTATAATTATTTAAGTCGACGCTCATCAAATACTCTCCATAGAATTTTTATAAATCTTTTTAGCTACTTCCGCTATTTTTTCAGCTGATGGAGTTGGATTTTGTGATTTTTCACTTTCGCCGACTGACCTATCTTCTATACCTAGAGCAACAACTTTCTTGCCCGACCTGCACATTAACTCATAAGCTATTGATTGGGCAGCTCCGCAAGTTTCAAACCCCGCATCTATAACCAATCCGGCCTTACTAGCTTTCATAGCATCCAACATAACATTTAATTCTAATAATGGTTTAAGCCAACAAATATGTATAATGTTAACTCTAATATCTTGTTCTTCAAGTATTTGCTTAGCCTTTTGAACGTTGAACCTAGCCGCGGATATTGGAAAAAGAGTTATATCAGCATTTTTTTCCGTAAACGAATGATTCAGTTCTTCAGAATTATTAAAACTACTTCTATGTTCACTAACATACATTGGGTCATCACCTTGCATAAAATTGTTCCAAATTTCAGTATATTCATTAGGTGTCATTGGCGAACAAACTTTAATTCCTGGAACATGCATAAATAAACTATGCAAAACACCAGAATGTACACAACCCGAATTTTCTTTCGCTAAAGACCTGACAAAAATTGGAACAGGTGTTCCCCAAATATCCTTTGACTTGGCAGCATAATTAACTAATGGACTTGAATTCAGCCACATAAAGTCTTGAAAACGAATAACGATTATTGGGCGCTTTCCTGAAATTGCTGCCCCACAAGCGATACCCATATTAGAAACATCGCTTATTGAAAACTCAATTATATTAGGATGGCCCGGAAGGTCTGGAGTAGTACCATTTACAAACCCCACAGCTGTTAGGCATTGGCCAAATAAAAAACCACCATTATCTAAATGTTTATGCGTTATGTCTCTTATTGTTTCTCTTAAAGTTTTTGCCATAGTTTTTCCACGCAAGCTTTTTCTTTATCTTCTATTTCCTTAGCATTTGAAATAGACTTTTTCACAATTTCAAGTCTATCATATGCTGGCGGGCCGTCATTGTTTCCACCAAGATGCCATAAATGCCTTAAGGTAGAAACATTTATGAAGGCAGGTAAGTTTTTAAGTAGTTTTTCAGTTACTTGAAATATTTTCTTAGGATCATCTTCGATAGATTCACTTTCAAGTCCCATAGCTTTTGTCACATCAAATACATTCCAGCTTCTTCTTTCTTTTATCGGTGTTAATATTGACAATCCGTTATCTTCACAAACATAAAGTATAGGTAATTTATGCGTTGCTGCAAAACCATAAGAAGCTAAGGCGTAATCTTCTTCAGCAGCAGCATCACCAAAATAAACTACCGTAGGTCGTTTAGTTGCTAAAGTATATCCAGTAGCCAAGTGGATTTGTTCTCCAATAAGTCTATGATAGCCAAACACTCCTACATTTACATCCCTAATACAAGGAGAACCGCCTCTCCCCCCACAACAACCTGTTTCTCGTCCATAGAGCTCCGCCACAAGGCGTTCTAAGTTACCCCCATATGATATATATATTGAATGACACCTGTGTTGACCAAAAACAGCATAACCCTTTGTCAGCATTGAAATTGTAGCCGATATTGCTTCTTGTCCTGCTGAAAGATATACAGGTAAAGTAATCAGTCCTTTCTTGACCTCTTCGGCTACTTTGAGCTCAAAATATCGTATAAGACACATCTTTCTAAATATTTCTTCTAAATTAATCACTCGAAAACCTTTTGTAGAGATTTAATACATCATCATCTGTAATAAATTTCTTCTTCGCTGAAATATCCTTGAAAAAACGAGAGAACTTTTTCATATCTTCTTCGGTTAAAGTTATACCTAAACTTTGAAGTTTCTGCTCAAGTGCATGTTTTCCTGACAATTTCCCTATAACCAATTCATAACCTTTTAATCCGATATCTTGTGGGTTCAAAAGTTGATAGGTTTGAGGTGACTTTATTAACCCATCTTGATGTATTCCTGATTCATGAAGAAACGCCCCCTTACCAACAATTGCCTTGCTGTGAGCAATTTTTATGCCTGAAAGTTCTTCTACCAATTTGCTGGTATTCATGATTTCTTTGGTGTTTATATAATCAATATCTTTTTTGTAAAAGTCTTGCCTAACTTTAAGGGCCATAATGACTTCTTCTGTTGCAGCATTTCCAACCCGCTCGCCGATACCGTTTACCGTTACCTCAACCTGTCTTGCGCCACCCAAAATTCCAGCAAGGGTATTAGCAACAGCTAATCCTAAATCGTCATGACAATGAGTTGAAACCACTATATATTCTGGTAAAACACTTTTTACATTAACTATCATAAGTTGATATTCTTCAGGTGTACTATATCCTACTGTATCGGGAAGTTCTATTGTCTTTGCGCCTACTTCTACACAAGATTTACAGACATCTTTCAGATAATCAATATCACTTCTCGTTGAATCCTCAGCAGCAAACTCAACATCATTTACAAATGTTTTTGCGTATTTTACGCATTCCACAGATATGGCTTTAGCTTCTTCCCTTGAAATATTAAATTTATGCTTAAGATGAATATCTGACGTTCCCATAACGACTTGAATCCTGCCCTTTTTAGCATTATCTAAAGCTTTAGCCGCAACTTCAATATCTTTTTTAACGGCCCGGCACATTGCAGAAATTGTAATATCATTACCAAATTCTTTAGCTATTAAATTTACTCCTTTTGCATCTGATTCAGAAGCTATGGGAAAACCTGCTTCGATGATAGGCATACCAAGTTTTACAAGTTGCTCAGCGATTTTAAGTTTTTCTTCGGGAAAGAGAGTTACCGTAGCGCACTGCTCCCCATCCCGAAGAGTAGTGTCCAAAATTTTTATATCCATTTGCTCTCCTTAATTTTAAATTTAGGATAAAGTTTAAACCATTCTTTTAATGTCTTATCATGTTTTTTCGAGTTACACGTTCTATGAGATACACATAGATTCTTTAAACTATTATTGCCCCCTCTCACGAGTGGAGTTTTATGATCTAGTGAATCTTCTCCAAATTTAACTTTTTCAAAACATAATTCACAAACAAGTACGTTATACTTTACAATATTACGTTCATATACTTGTTGAATAACTTGGAGTGTCAGATCTTTCGATTGCGTTCTTCTTCTTTGCCCTGTTGCTCTTCGTGATAATAAAAATAATTCCTTGTTTCCATTTTGCCATTTTTTATTACGCTTCTTAATTATATCGGGGTTTTTTAAATAATATCTTTTACCATTTTCTCTATTTGCTATTAACCATTTTTCTTTTAACTTAGGATTCTTTTCTAAATAAATCATTTTTTCTTTATGACGTCTCCGCCCATATTCTCTACATTTTTTATTATGTCTTATTCTATATTTTCTATTGCGTTCATTCTTTTTTTCTCTGTCTCTTTCTTTATGCTCTAAATAATATTTTCTTTTATAAATTTTAACTTTTTCTTTATTCTTTCTTTTCCATTCTTTATTTCGTTCAATTTCCTTATCTCGATTTTTTGTTCTCCACTTTTTAAACTGTTTACTTCTTTTTTCTTTATTCTTTTGACGATATTCTTTCTGGCTCTTTCTCTTATTCATTAAAGACAGGGCAACAAAATCTACTGTTTTAGTTGTCAGAATCGTCATCTATCATCCTTGTTTATAGGGTAAATATTCAATAGGAATAGCGTTATAATCAAATTGATGTTCTTTCAAAAACAGATTTTCTTTTATGTAATGATAAAGTTCTTCAGCTCTTTTAGGATATCCTCTTTCATCAAATACGCTGAGATCTGGTTCAATAATATCACAAGCGCCCCCTAAATAATGACCATAGCTCATTCCTAATGGAACACCTTCTCTAATAACTTTATAAAGCTTTGCCCATAGTTGTGGTTTTAAAGGATCAGGATTTTTTTCGAATTCAGCCCAAGTTAATCCAGGAACTTCAGCCCAACATGGCAAAGGAAAATTATAAAATGAAATATCATCTAGTTCCATTTGGTGAACATGTTCTAGTTCGACTTTATGGCATATTGCTCCTTTTCTTCGTATCGATGCTAATAAAGTACTGCCTAAAATCTCGGTATATCCAGCGCCAGTTATATCAAAGACTTTATAATCAAATGCCTCCATATATTTTTTAGTATAAAGTTTAACATGAGTACGTGGCCAATACGGTATTCCCCATTGACTAGGTGGCATATTTATATCGTAAATACCTTGCATCTCTTTATCAAAAGATGGTCCTACCGATTCTATACCTAATCCGCCCATCGTAACATCACCTTTAAGACTAGGCACTATCAATGCTGTATCTTCATGATAATTCATATCTGCTATCATGTATTCAAGGTCTCTATCGGTTCGAAAGTTTGCATCAGATGTATTTGTAACATAATAATCATACTCGTCTTTATAAAAAGAAAGGGCAAGATTAGTATATACATGCTCGCTATATCTCTTATTGCCAAAAATTAAATCTATACCTAAATCTCTTTGAAAATCCTTAAGAATTTCTCGTTGGTCTGGATGAGAAATACAATCACTAATCACAATATCAACATGCTGATTTTCACTTCGTTGTTTAATCCAACCTTCAATAACCTTTCTCCATACTGCTGAATTCCGTTGATTATTAAATGGATTAAAAGTTAAAATTACTACCAATATTCTACTCATTTTTTAATCCTCACCATTGTTATTCCCGCAGGCGCGCATTTATAGCCTGGGTCTATATTAATTAGTGACGTTTCGCCTGCAAAAGTCGTAGTATCAAAATTATTCTTTTCAAGATATTTTCTGTATTCTACTGGCCCAAAATGTAAAAGCGTGTCATGTATTAAATAAATGCCTCCATCTTGCATTAAAGGCGAAAATAATTCCCATTCCAATCTTACTGAATCATAAGCGTGGTCAGAATCAGAATGAAACAAACCAATATCTTTACCTACACCAGACACAGCTTCAGGCGCAGCCGATTCCATTTGTATAAAAGTTATGTTAAAACCTTTTTCGCGGAGCTTATCAATAATAAAAGAAAGCAACGCATGTAAAATAGGATCTATAACAAATATTTGAGTGTTTTTATCACAAAATAAATTTACATACAACCAAAGCGACGCTCCACCATCAGAACCTGATTCAACAAATTTCTTAAACTTTCTAGAACCTAAAACGTCTTTTACTTGTTGTAGTTCTTCTAACACTTGTTGTATACCGATTGCATGTGGGATATCTTTCATAAATTCATAGTAAGATAAGATCAAATCAGCCAGCTCCCTATCTTTCCAACTTTTAAGAATTTCGATTATTTTTTCTCTATTCATTTTTCACTCGCTCGGCTAAAGATTGTTTAAGTCTGTCCATTGCCTCAACTACCGTTTCAGGTTCTCTTGTATAACATAATCTCACATAACCTTCTCCGTAAGGACCAAAACATGTTCCAGGTAATAACGCTACATTCGCTTTTTCGAGAGCAAATTCAGCAAATTCTTTGCTCGTCATACCAGTTCCAGTAATATTTGGAAAGATATAAACAGAGCCTTCGGGTTTTAAACAAGAAATACCAGGAATAGATATTAATTTTTCATATATTAAATCTCTCAATATTTTGTAGATTTTAATTCTTTGTTCAGTAAGATTCTTATATTCTGTTAGGGCGCTTATTCCTCCATATTGAATAAATGGCGGAAAACAAGAAAAAATTGTTTGAAAAAGCAAACCCATTTTTTCAATAACTCTCTCAGGCCCAACAGCATAACCCAATCTAAATCCAGGCATTGAATAACCTTTAGCAAAACCATCTAAAATTATCGTTCGTTCTTTACAGTAATCGAGTTCACCAGATGAATAATGTGATACTTTATCATAAATTACTTTTGAATAAATTTCATCACTCAAAATATATAAACCATGTTTTTTAGCCAATAAAGCTATTTCCATTATTTCTTCTTTAGTTGAAACTGCACCAGTAGGATTATTGGGAGAATTTAAAATTATTAATTTGGTTTTATCGGTTATTCGTTTCTCAATTTCTTCAGCAGTAATATGAAATTTATTTTCTTCTTTAACAACGGCGCCAACTTTTTTAATACCAGTATAATTTGTAACCGCTATATATGTAGAAAAACCGGGGTCAGAATATATCACCTCATCTCCCGGGTCAGCAATACATCTCAAAGCAAAATCTATTATTGCATTTGAAGGCATAACTAAAATTTGCTTATTGAGAGGTTTAAAACCAAGACGTTTTTTAACATCTTCTGCTATAACATTTTTAAATTCAGAAATACCAGTCGAATCTACATAATGAGTCCTATCATCGTCTAGTGCTTTTTTAACCGCTTCAACTATATGAGGATGAGCAGGAAAGTCTGAATCGCCAATCTCAAAATGATATATTTGTTCGCCAGCAAGTTCCTTCTGCTGCATCTTTACCAACAACTCAAACATAGGCTGGCCGCTCAAATTTTCAGTAATTTTTCCCAGGGACTTAATATGCATGTTTAACCTCTTGATTATCCAAAATTACTTTAAGATGAATATGAAAGACAAACGATCTCGTTACAACAACTTTTTCTCCAAGAGCAGCCTCAAAAGACAAATCCCATCCCGGCCCTATTGTTAAGCCCGGCAATACTTGTTTAAATCTTCGATTTTTGGAAATGAGTGGCGCCCAATAACCATAATCCCTAAGCCTACACTTTTCAAGAATTACTCTATTTTCTCCAATATTTTCACTAGTCGCTACTTGTATCCATTTGTCAAAATCTTCTTCAGTCAAAAATTCTTTATCCGTTGGTGAATGCATTCCTAAAGAATTACAACAAAGCTTACGCCATTCATGCCATATATTATTAAATGTAACGGGACCTAGTTTTGCATTTTCTTCTTTTGCCTCTTCTCCTATTGCATTCGACATAGGACCATAAGGAGATCTTGGTTCAACAAACATTGGTACATAAATTTTACCATCACCGTGTAAATCTATCGCCTTTTCAATATACACATCCCAATTCTTTGAACAAACTAAATCGGCAATATAGGCATGGCACGTAAATTCATCATCAGGCAAACTAAGAATGACTTCATTTTCAAGAGCAGTCATTCTGAGCAATGACTCGTAAGGTGGATCAGGACAAATAGAACTACCTTTAAATATCCTCACATTATCATATTCCTTTAACCATTTTTTATGAGGAAACATGTCTGAGTCAATCGCAACAATAATGTTATGTTTAAATCTACGAGCTAACCAATCAGTAAGGTTTAGATATTGCCACATATGACATTTGGATAATAATTTTTCAATAGTATCTTTTTCATACTGTTTACCT
>SDBT01012951.1_pt1 | contig 13376 bp, 15 predicted proteins | sample 2277101 | NCBI WGS metagenome assembly SDBT01 (sample SAMN10404973, study PRJNA504765) | marine sediment metagenome | isolation source: marine sediment core GS10_PC15, 103 cmbsf | place: Arctic Ocean: Southern Knipovich Ridge | collected 2010 | reverse complement strand
AACCAACTTGTTTTTTTATCAAATCTTTGTATAATAATATATATGTTGTATTGCATACTCTAGATGGGCCAATTTACGAGGACTTGAATTATGTTGCTACAAAGATGGTTTTTCATATTTCTAGGCTGCACACTCTTTAGCATTACTCACGCGGCAAAGCCAAACAATACGTTTGCACAAAAAGTTTGCTGCACATTATTTGGCAATGAAGATGCGCCAGCCGAAGTACAAAATATTTTTAAAGAGGCACTGGCTGCATTTAATGTTGGCAATGCTGATCAAATACCAATTAAAAAAATTCGCTCTGATCGAAAATGGCTCAATAATTTTTCTTCATTCACGTGGTTTGGCATCTGGGTTAATGAGAAAGCGTGCAATGGATGTCCGCAATGTCTTGAATGGACCGCATATCATGAAGCTGCTCATTATGCTAAGCTTCATCCTCACTTACAAATAATCTTAGGCAGCATTTTACTTGGAGGCCCGTTAGCATTGCATGGTACATTACTATTTAAAGGCGCCCGTCTAAAATCACACGCACTTGCAATATTACCTGACTTACTGTGCAGCGCCGCATTAGTTAATCTGCCAAAAACACTTGAACTTCAGGCCGACAAATTAGCTGCGCAAAAACTTTGCCAACTAGGCAGAGTAGAAATCGTTGAACATGTGATTGAAGAACTTAAAAAACATGCAGAAGAATCATCATTGAGCAGCACGAATATCTGGTTTCCAGCGAATCATAAAACTATTGCGGCACTAGAAAAAACACTTGATGATTGGAACAAAAAAAATCAAACGGCTATAGCACTTACCGAGCAATAAAATTTTAAAATGGAGTTAAGCTATGTTAAACATTATCACTAAAACAAAATTGATCATGTTACTTTGCCTGCTTGGTTGTTTTGGCACAACACAGCCATTTCTGCAATCACTCTCGCAAACGTTATATATAAATCAATACGGCAATGAAGATGCAAGCCAAGAATATCTCACGCTAATACGATCTTTCCTTAAAAATTCTGGCGTTAAAAAACCTGATCAAGTACCTGTTAAACAATTTTGCCAAAAAGGTCTTAAACGCATAACACCAATCACACTAGCAAGAACAGTGCCCTCTGGAGGTATATGGCTTTGCGAAAAACGCTTGGAACCATTTAACCGAGCTGTTCGGATTTTTACGCTGGCTCATGAAGTAGCGCATTACACCGAAACGCTATGGCAAGTACTGACTACAAGCATAAAAAATCGTGAAAAAAATGCTGACCTCAAAGCAGCTCAACTACTGTGTGAACACGATTATGCATGGGTAGTTAGCGATTTTATAACATATGTTGAAAACATGATTAATGAAGGCTCTAACTTTATTGCTGATACATGTCCCACATTTCAAGAACAACTTACCTATCTTCAAAAATTTTACACTGCATGGCAAGGCAAAAATGCCAAATCAACAAAAAGAGTAAGCGCGTAAGTATTTTTTACTCTTTGCCCCCAGGAAAAAAGCCGCGATCAAGCCGAACTAATACAATGTTTTGCGGTCTGAAAAAATCCTGCAATACTGCAAGTGCTTTATCAATGTTAACATGAGAGCCACAGGTAAAAATATCAATTGCTACATAGCCATGTTCTGGCCACGTATGAACTGAAATATGAGATTCTTGCAGCAATGCAACACATGTCATGCCACAAGGCTCAAATTTATGTGACTCAAGCTTAAGCACCCGAGCTCCTGACTCATCTGCAGCCTTTTGGACGATCTGCTTAATCATTGCATAATGATCAAGATTTTGCCCACCTAAAAATTCAATAATAATATGCTCGCCAAGCTTACAGAATTGTTGATTCTGATTTTCTTTCGATATATGGGACTTGCGTATTAATTGAGAAATAGTAGCAATACTATGAGCATAGGAAATCTGCACAGACAAAAACAGGCTCATTAAAAAAAACCTTTTCAGCGTAATCTGCATAGATATATCCTCTCATACATAATATATAGTAAATATAGATGACTTTTATTCGTACTACAGTCTAAGCTAGAAACATAATTGCAACAAGTATGGCAAAATTAGACAAGCAACACGTAAACTAATAAAAACGAGTGCGTAAAAGTTAATTAAATAAATCTTGTTTAAAAAATGAGTAAAGCGTTTAGGAGAACATATGAAGCATAGGTTAGCTCAAACAAGTTTTTTTATTTTTACCCTTGTATGTATTCATGCAATAGCTGCTGCCGATACCATTACTATACACAATAGAACAACTACAGATTTTTATGTAGCTATATACTATAAAAATAAAGGTATTGAACGAAGAACAAGCGTTCAACTACTTAAAAAATATACTTCTTTGTCTATGGAGCGGCCAAAACGAAAAACGTGGTATGACCGAGGGCTTGTTTTTTCTCCAAATTCGGCTGATATAAAAAAACAGCTAACCAAAGATGAATTTAAGCAACTTCCTTCCAAAAATGTGGGTGCTCTACAAGGAAGTACGTTTTATATTGCAAAGAAAGACGATCAATTCAAGGGATATACCACTATTGAGTGGAATGTAATTATGCCAAGTCTAGAAACTGCCGGGTGGATCATTAAAACAATAAAAGTAACCGGCGGCGCAATTATAACATACACGTCTGAAGCAATTAAAACAGCAATTCAAAAAACACTGCCTGCTATAAAGGAAAACCCTTTCAAGCTTAAAACTATGGATGTGCGCGTGGGCAATGAATTACCTAAGGAAGAACAGGCTGCAATTAATAAGCGGACACAAGTTGTTAAAAATACATTAAAAAATAAATTAGGTCTGGCTAAATTAAACTATGTGCCTAAAATTGCATTTATTGCAAGTGGCGGTGGTTATCGATCCATGGCAATTACACTTGGATTTCTTTCTGGTGCAAGCCTGGTAGGCTTGCTTGATTGCATTACCTGGATAAGTTCATTATCAGGATCCTCCTGGGCACTTGGCACCTGGCTTGCAACTGCGGCAAAAGAATATAAAGAATCGGCAAAGCAATTGTCTGTTATTGCATTCAAAGATCAACTTTTTAATGTGATACATAACAAAGGGCTGGAGACTATAAGCGTTGATGATATTAAACTTATTTCTAATGCAATATTGGTGCAAGCCACTGAAGGTCGACCGATAACCCTTGTCACTTTGTATGGCATACTTCTTGCAAATAGACTTCTTAGTGACTTTGGCCAAATAAAACAACACGTATATATATCTGATCAGGCCGAACTGATTAAAAATGGTCAATACCCTATACCTATTTATACTGCAGTCCGCGGGGAGCACGGACTAACTCAGGAGCAGCTTGAATGGTATGAATTCACTCCATGGGAAATAGGTGGCGCCTGGCTCGGCATGTATGCACCATCATTTAGTTATGGCCGAAAATTTGATAAAGGAAAATCACAAGGCTTTGGACCACCACAAGATTTAGGCTTTCATTTTGGTACCTATGGTTCAGCTTTCGCCGCTACAATTGAAGAAATTTACCTGGAGAAACTACGTGAGAAAATTAAATCAGACATAATTCGGACAATAATCGAAAAAGTAATTGAACAACCTGTAGGTCGAAAACGATTATCATGGGCAGAGGTTTATAATTTCACCAAAGGTATGCAACAAAGTCCTATTGCGGATTCGGACACCATAAAACTCATTGATGGTGGCCATGCATTTAATTTGCCGTATCCACCAGTTAGCGGCGAACGTCCAGCACGAAAACCAGATATTCTCATATTTTTGGACGCTTCTGCAACAATCAACGGTGCTCCAGCATTAGGAGAATCAGAAGCCTATGCATACAGAAAAGGCCTGAAATTTCCGACCATTAATTATGAAGGCATCGACCAACGAACAATAAGTGTATTTAAAGATGAACAAGATCCTGAGGTACCGGTGGTAATCTATATGCCAAGAATTAATGATCCAGCATTATGGCCCAAACTTGACCAAATAGAATACGCACTCTACAAAAAAGATCTCAAGGAATTTAATGTAGATGCATGTGTAAAAGAAGATTATTGTGGCACCTTTAACCTGACATATTCCAAAGCACAAGCGCAGCAATTGAGCAAATTGGGTGAATTTAACATGAGAGTCAATCAAAAAGTTATTTTTGATGAAATCAAAGCACTAATTGAGCGCAAATCATAAGCTCCATATAAATTTTTATCCGCTAGAATAGGTTTAGTGTGTATTATTTCTAACAGAATTATAAATATATTGTTTTTATAATTTCTCTTGCATTATAATTGTATAATAATGAGTAATAAAGAAGAGAAAAACCATGCGTATTAAATACATAGTATTAATCAGCACATTTTTTATCATTTCTGCTGGCAATAGTAACTTAGCTGGCGCTACGCTGGCCGAAAAAATTAAAGCCCTCTGGCCCAAAGCCGAAACTCTTGAGGATATCTGGCCCGATACACTTGCAGGACTCAAGTCTTTTTTGCGATTTCTAGGAATTACTTTGACCCAGGAACATGAAGACTATCTTAATGAGAATTGGGGCTACCTTTTAAAAGAAGAAAAAATTATTGGGCAAATGAATACTGCACCAGGAATCTATGCAGTAAATCCAGCAAAAACCCCCGATACGCTCCGTTTGATGAGCTACAATATTCAACGCGGGCCAAGCCAATGGTTCCGGACACTGTTCCAAAATCGATGGGCACATCAGCTGCCTATGATTATTGATATGCTTAAAAAGTATAAACCGACTATTTTTGGCACCCAAGAACTTGGTAGAAAAACGCAAGACGATCTTATGAAAAATTTACCTGACTATAAATGGGTGGGCAGATCGTCAAAAGGGACTGATTTGAGCGATTACAGCGCAATATTTTACAATACAAAAGAAGTTGAACTTTTAGAGCAAAACACATTCTGGCTCAATGAAACACAAACAGAACATCAACCTGGCTGGGGGGCAACACTTGCACGCGATTGCACCTGGGCTAAATTTCGCCGAAAAGCTGATAGCAAAATATTTTGGGTTTTTAACACGCATCTTGATCATAAGTCACGAGATGCACGTGTCAAAGGGGCTGCAATGATTGCAAATGCTATTTTGCAACGTGTTAGTCATAACGAACCAGCCTTTATGCTTGGCGATTTTAATTCGTATGGCGGCTATACAGATCAACTTCTAGTTCAATTATACAAACAGCCATGGTTATTTTCTCATACCAAAGATTTAGCAACACAAAAATTTGGCCCAACCCACACATTTACGGTTTGGCCAAGTGCTACCTATTCATTAATTATTGATCATATACTTGTTAACACCAAGGATCTCTTTGATGTCGATTGGTACGGCGTTATCGAGCGGGAAGACAAAAGTAAAGCGAGTGATCACAGCCCGGTAATGGCTGACATCAGGTTTAAAAAATAAAAAAAAGACATATTTCTCGACAAAATCTCTTTCTCCTCTATCATTTATTAATATACATCCAATCTATGGATATTATTTGTCAATGCTTCATTTGCTTGGGTCTCCCATGAGTAATGTAATTTTAAAAATCAATAATGTAAGCAAAACATATCAAACTGATAGCCATACGGTACACGCACTGGATAATGTTTCGCTGGAATTATATGAAGGCGAAATATTTGGCCTGCTGGGCGTTAATGGTGCTGGCAAAACAACGCTTTCATCAATTTTGGCAACTCTGCATCCGCCAACATCTGGTGATGTACTTTACAAAGGCACGTCTATTTATAATAATCTCATGGACTACCGCAAAGCACTCGGCTTCTGCCCGCAAGTACAAAATCTTGATCAGTTTTTAACGGTTGAGGAAAATTTAATTTTTGCCGGCCGCTATTTTTTAATGCCAGAAGATGCAATACGCGCACGCGTAAAACAATTGCTTGAAGACCTTGAACTGACCCGATACGCCACATTTTCAATCAGCACACTCTCCGGCGGCAACAAACAACGCGTTTTGATTGCCCGCGCGCTCATGCACAATCCTAAAATTGTCATTCTAGACGAGCCAACAGTCGGCTTAGATCCAGACATCCGTAGAAAATTATGGGCACATATCCGCCGCTTAAAAGAAGCCGGCATTACGGTCATTTTAACAACGCACTATCTTGATGAAGCAGAAATGCTATCGGATCGCATCTGTATCTTGCATAACGGCAAAGTGCTATTGATCGAATCACTTGCAGAATTAATAGCACGTCATGAGCAGAAAAAGCTTGAAGATATTTTTGTGCAGTTAATTCAACAAGAAGAAGCATGAAAGATACCGCAACCTCTCTCCCATCTACAGAATATCTAAGGATATTTTGGATGCTTTTGCGCCGTGATCTCAAAGTACTTAAAAAACGCATAGGCTCTATGCTAATCGATGGCACAATTTTGGTTATTACTCTGGTAGTTATTTTCGGCAGCTTGTTTCCATTGCTTGGCATGTCGCAATCACTTATCGCACCAATTTACTTAGGTAACGTGGTAGCATTTACTTTATTTTTTGGCTATAGCTATGGGCTCAAAATAGTATTTGATCTGCATTATAACCGTTTTATTGATTATCAGTTGACCTTGCCACTGCCAAAACGTTGGCTTTTTGCCAAAATTATTAGCTATTTTATTATCGAAGCATTACTGACCACCATACCACTGATGACGCTTGGTATTATGTTACTTGGCAAAAAATTTACTCTTGTTTTGCCTAACTGGCCGCTATTTGCACTCATGTATTTGAGTATGCTGCTGTTTTTTAGTTCATTTTTTGTTGCAATCAGTTTTTGGTATAACTTTTTCTGGTTTATGGAAAATCTATGGCCACGCAGGCTAACGCTCCTTTTTTTCTTGAGCACCATTTTTACACCATGGCATAGCATTTACCATTTTTCACCAACAACTGCATGGGTAACATTACTCAATCCACTTTCATATATTACTGAAGGTCTACGTGCGACTTTATTAGGAAGTGATCTCTATCTTCGCCCAAGCATATGTTTTCCTGCAATTGCCCTTTTTATCGTTTTTAATATTTGGGTGCTCAATTTAGGCATTAAAAAACGACTGGATCCAGTATGATTACTCAGATTAATCAAGCAACCAATCTCAAACGAACTCTATACTTGTTTTTGCAATTTTTAAAACGTGATTTTTATATCCATAGCAAGCAAATAAAATCATATCTGATCAACTATGTAATCTCTTATCCATTGACCGGAGCGTTTGCTTTTGCCTACTTGCAAACCAATATTTACTTTGGTACTGGTCAAGCGCGATTGGGCACGATGCTTTTCAGCGGCAATATTTTGCTTGTACTTATGTTGATTACTTATAAACAGACGATTGAACTGCTTTTTGATTTAGAAAATAACAAATTTATTAATTATCAAATCAGCATCCTGCATCCACGCCTTGTCATACTTGAACGCATCATATTCACCTCACTTTTTACTTTTGCTTTATCATTGCCGTATTTTCCCGTTGCCAAGCTTATTTTATGGAGCCATTTGGATACAAGCGCTACCTCATGGCCGCAACTTTTGGTCATATTGTATCTCGGATCATTGTGTTGCAGTGCATATCATCAATTGGCAAGTTTGGTGCTCAAAAGCAGTAGCCAGATTACTACGCTATGGGCCCGCGTGAATCAGGTATTGCTCCACCTTGGTGGTTTTTGGATTCCGCTTTATATAGTGCGCGCATATTCTGAGTGGCTCGGTTATGTTGTGTATCTTAACCCTCTTGTTTATATAAGCGAAGGCTTGCGGCAGGCGCTTCTTGGCGGCGATCAATTTTTATCCTTCGGCCAGTGTGCGAGTGCACTCATAATTTTTTCTGTAATTTTTGTACTGCTGACCTGGCGTATTTTTAAAAAACGTGTTGACCACATTTAAGTCAGATTATGAACATAATACAATCTCAACAATCATTTATGCATAACGCGCAGATTGCTTGGGCTCTTTTGCAGCGCAATATGTATGTGCTGCGTAAAAACATACGCTCAATGCTCATTGATGGTTTTGTTTTTATGGTCACCGATGTATTACTTTTCGGCAGCTTCTTTCCGCTCCTTGGCATGCCAAGCAAACTCATCGGCCCCCTTTTTATGTCTTCAATGGTATTGTATATTATTATTCTTGGTGATAATTATGGATTACGCATCGTATTTGACCTGCATTATAATCGATTCATTGATTACCAGCTGACCTTACCGCTTGGCAAATCTTGGCTTATTGGCGTCTACATTGCAAGTTTTGTTATCGAAACAGCTATTCTTTTATTGCCATTCATCACCATAGGCCTTACATTGTTAGGTCAGTCGATTAGCATTCAACCTAATTGGCTATTACTATGCCTCATGTTTCTTTTAATTCTCATTTTTCTTGGGGCGCTATTTATGATGTTTTATGTTTATTATGATTTTGACTGGCTCGTGCTCGATGATAATTTATGGCCCCGCCGCATTTCTCCGCTATTTTTACTGAGTGCAGTACCATTTCCATGGAAAATGCTCAATGATTTTGCGCCCACTATCGCAAAATGTATGTTGCTCAATCCAGTTACGTATATTGCAGAAGGCCTGCGAACAACCATGCTTGGCACCAATAAATATCTACCAGCTTATATATGTATACCAGCAATGATTATCTATATTGGCATAATGCTTTGGCTGCTCACTAAAGGATTTAAAAAACGTTTAGATCCTGTGTAAAAAACTTTTTGGCAAAATTGAAACCACGTTAACACAAGTGCATTTGACAATATTCATTACTCAACTATCCTTTTAAATAAAAATTAACCTGAAAAAAATTTCTGCACATTAAGAAAGGAAACTCTCATGCAAACAAATTATATAAACAAGCAAAGCATTATCTCTCTTGCACTCATTACTTTTATAACGAGTAATGTTTTACAAGCAGAGCAGCAAATATCGTACTATCAACCACGTCAAGCATCCTACCCACAGCCCCAGCAATCATCAAGTACAGCCTGGAGCATTACAAAAGGAATCGTCAAGGGGGGTTGGAATATATTTAAGATATACATTGGAGTGAAAACATTACATCTTTGTTATAATTATAGTCAATATTGTAATGCATCTTCAACGGCCTCCGCCCAGGTTCACAACTTGGTTGCAGACTTTAACACGCTCTATGAGAACACACTCTTTTATACTATAGTACCCGGGCTATTTATCACCGCAGATGGCTTTAGAGAACTCTACAAGTTGCTATTCAAACGAAACGAACAAGAAGCTACGCCTACTACCGATGCATTTCAGACCCCTGCAAATTAAGCAAGGAAACACTTATGCAAACAAACTACATAATTAAACAAAGCGTAACCCCACTCGTACTACTCATTACTTTTATAACGAGTACTGTTTTACAAGCAGAGCAGCAAATATCTTACTACCAACCACGTCAAGCACAGTATCCACAACCCAAGCAATCATCAAGTACAGCCTCGACCATTTTAAAAGCGGCCAACAATATTGCTAAAATAGGTCTTGGTCTGGCATTGGTCAGACTTCATCACAAAGGATTGACTGGAACAGCAGACATTCCTCGCAATATCCCAGTCACTACCCTTCTTCCCTTCATACCAGTTGATCTCCCAATTCCTTGGTACGTTGGTATTTCGGGATTGATCATTACTATAGACGGCTTTAGAGAACTCTATAAGTTGCTATTTAAGCGAAATGAACAAGAAGCTACGCCTACTACCAATGCGCTTCAGGCTCCTGCAAATTAAGCAAGGAAACACTTATGCATACAAACTACATAATTAAACAAAGCGTAACCCCACTCGTACTACTCATTACTTTTATAACGAGTACTGTTTTACAAGCAGAGCAACAGACGCCATACTATCAACCACGTCAAGCATACTACCCACAACCTAAGCAATCATCAAGTACAGCCTCGACCATTACAAAAGGAATCGTTAAGGGGGGTTGGAATGTTGCTAAGATAGGTCTTGGTCTATATACATGCCAGTATTGGCTTGAGAAAATGAAAATGCATCGTTATTACATCGGAGCTTCGGGATTGCTTGTTACCATAGATGGCTTTATAGGTCTCTATAAATTGCTATTTAAGCGAAAAAATAAGCAGAATGTTACTCCTACTAGCGAGTTTCAGGTTCCTACAAACTAAGGTAAGAGAAAATAGGTATGTTTAGGAAGCAAGCATTATCTTTACTATTGTTATGTTCAGCTATTGCAACCACTTATGAAAGTCAGGCACAAACTCATAATGTAGGGCCAAGTTATATCAAACTTGCTGGCAAAAGTGTTTATAATCTCTCCAAGATTGCTGTTGGCTGCGCAAGTATATATGTGTCAGTAGAAATGCTTAAGCATAACATTGGCAGCGGCTCTGTAATTCAAGCAGTAAAAAATAATAAGCGCTATGCAACGCTCCTAGCAACGCCGGCGGTTGCTGGCATTCTGGCTATAGGCGAAGGAATCAAAGAACTAATACACGTAGCACACGCAGTATATACTCATCAAAAACGTTAAAATGCACCCCCACCCTACTATCGACGCAAACAAGAAAAATAAGTATACTAGTATCAAGGAAATAATTAGTTTTGCTAATCAGTGGAGCCTGAATGGGAATAGTTCTCCTGTATTACAAATACATCTACATCCAATATCCAAAACGAGTCGCCAAATGGCAAAAGCAAATTTGCCAAGATCTTGGGCTAACCGGCCGGATTCTTATTGCTCATGAAGGCATCAATAGTACGGTTGGAGGTCCAGATGAAACTATTGAACTCTATATTGCCATCATGCGTAAAAATCCACTGTTTGCTGATGTTGACTTTAAAAAAGGTCCCGGCGGAGCTCAATGCTTCCCCAAGCTTCAAGTAAAAGTCAGAGATGAAATTGTCAGCCTCGGGCTAGAAGGCTCGCAAGCAGATTATAAAAATACGGCTGAACATCTAACACCAGAGCAAATACATACGCTCATTGCAAAAAAGCCGAAAGATCTGGTTATTTTTGATGCGCGCAATAATTTTGAATCCAATATTGGCCGATTTAAAAAAACCATAGCGCCAAATATCAAACATTTCAGAGATCTGCCGACCTACATTGATCAACATCTTGATGTATTTAAAGATAAACAAGTACTCATGTATTGCACAGGTGGTATTCGTTGTGAACGCGCGTCGGCATATCTCAAATTAAAAAATGTTGCAAAAAATGTGTATCAAATGGATGGCGGCATTCATCGCTATGTAGAAAAATATTCTGACGGTTTTTTCCGTGGCAAAAATTACGTCTTTGATGGGCGGGTAGCAGTCAAAATTAATGATGATATTCTAGGCTCTTGCACTATTTGTAACAAACCATGTGACGAGTATCATAATTGCATAAACGCTGAATGCAATAAACATTTTATTTGCTGCTCAACGTGCATAAAAACATTGCAAGGTACATGCAACAAAACGTGTGATCAACTCATTAAAAATAAGCAAGTACGTATTCGGCCTCCGTTTGAAAAAGCTACCATGGCAACCACGTGCCCATTACAAGAATAATTAATGGCATTTGATAGCAGGCCATCTTCAGCTCATACTCCTACTACTTTTTTAGCTCCAAATGAATTAATCAAAACAAACGTCGGACTCAAAGATAAAAACTGGTTCAGAACTGGAGGCGAGGCGAAATTCTTTTGTTCTCCACAGACTGCTCAAGAGTTTCAAGATGCACTTACTTTTGCACAAACGCATACTATAGATATTTTTGTTCTCGGCGAAGGCGCCAATGTACTCATCAGTGATGAAGGCTTTGATGGCCTGGTTATCCAGCCACAGCTACACGCTATTACCATAACTAATCTGGATGCCAATAATGTACGCGTTACTGCTGGTGCTGGTGTGCGCATGCATGACCTTATTGTCTATTGTCTTGAGCGTGATATTCTTGGTCTTGAGGAATTCAGCGGCATTCCTGGCACAGTTGGCGGATCAGTGTATATTAACCTGCATTATTTTGCATTTTTGCTTGAGCACTTTTTAGTAAGCGCACATATCATGCACAAAAAAACAGGCACGATTGAAAACGTAGATGCTTCCTGGTTTAATTTTGGCTATAACCAATCAACGCTGCAACAACAAAAGCATTATCTGCTTGATGCTACGTTTAACCTTACGTGCGCAACTGATTTGCAAACAGCATACGCGCAAGGCAGACGCACAGAAATTATTCGTCACCGCACCGCACGCTATCCAAACAGCTATACATGCGGAAGCTTTTTTAGAAATTTTCGTGATGATGAGGTCACCTTAATCAGCAACGGCAAAAAAATGATTTATGTCGCCTATTATTTAGATAAAATTGGCATTAAAGGTAATTTACGTGTTGGCGATGCCACAGTTTCATATCAGCATGCTAATATGATTGTCAATTGTGGTAACGCAACAAGCGCTGACATTATTAAACTAGTTCGCACTATGCAAGAACGCGTCAGAGAACAATTTAATGTTCTTCCACAACCAGAATGTTTGCTTGTCGGATTTAAAGAATATCCCTTGCATCAATAAAAGTTTAATAAAATCTTCTGCCTTACGCAGGCAGCGCAAGATATTTTGCTTGTCCAAAATATTTTTTCCCTGTCCTATGCAGATGACATAAAGATAGTTCTTGGTACCCTGCGCAGGGTACTCAGGAAATACAATTTTTTATAACAGCATCTTGAAGGATATGAGTCGAAAAAATCGAATCATAGGAACGCACATTTACAAGAAAGGATATTCTACTATTTAATTTGGTAAACTCTTATATCCAATTCGCGTTCATTTAAATTATTTTATATCGAAATGTTATTGATCTGAAGCTTTGGCCTGTGCATTTTTTTCCGCTTTTTTATCGAATCTATTATAAAGGTGCATTGCCTTTAAAGCACCTAATGAACAGGTTTGATATCGCTCTTGATCAACCTCACCCTCTTGTAAAAGCTTTGGCAGATTATGTACTTTATCTTCTTGGGCAAGTTGTAAACATTTGGCATAGTGCTTTTGCATGATTTGTACAAATAAATCATCTCGAGCAGACCCAGTATTAGGCTCCAACGTTTGCTGCTCTTGATCAAATTCTTGCAATAGTTTTCCGACAAATCCCACATTCTCTTTCTCTTTTGCTATTGCATCTTTATTTTCAGGTATCTCTTGCTTATTGGTAACAAATCCTGCAACGAGCTCATCAAAATTTGATGCTTTAAAAAGAGAATTTACTAGAGGACAAAACGGTGCAAATTTTTTCAGCCTCTCTTTTCTGCGCAGATCCATTGGACATAGACAACTTGACCCAGCATAGATCAGCGCACCGGAATACCATTTTCCTGTATGCCCGCAATCTCTCTTGCGGTAT
>SDBT01012950.1_pt1 | contig 13376 bp, 16 predicted proteins | sample 2277101 | NCBI WGS metagenome assembly SDBT01 (sample SAMN10404973, study PRJNA504765) | marine sediment metagenome | isolation source: marine sediment core GS10_PC15, 103 cmbsf | place: Arctic Ocean: Southern Knipovich Ridge | collected 2010 | reverse complement strand
CTTATTACGGTAGGAGTCAAACCCTCTTTTACTAGCATCTCATGCAGACGAAGCCTGACACGCCCATGGGGGTTACCAATAGCCACACAGAATCCAAGTTCTTCTGGATTCTGATATTTAATCCAAGATTTAAATCCTTCGTAACCATGATATATTTCAACGTCCGAAAATGGTGACTTAAGACTGGGAGTATCATCAAATACTGCTACGACTCTTGACCCATGATATTCAATTATAGGACGAATAACTTTGGCCTGACCTGTGCCACCCCACAATATTACTTTTGGGGGCAATTTATTTGTCATAGAATACATTTAACTTGCCTATTTAATATCTGGCCTTTTCAACCAGTCAAAACCAATGTCTGGATCATCAAATGTGATGCGAAACTCATCATCAGGATCATAGATATCTGATGTAATATAAAACAAGCTAGCCGGACCGTTTATGCATTTACATCCATGCGCCACTCCAGGTGGAATACGCAAAACCTTTGCTTGCTGATTATCACCCATTAGAAATTCCATTAGTTCTTTATGTGTTGAAGAGTCTTTTCTTTTGTCATATAAAGCTACTTCTACAACACCACTATGAACATACCACCAGTCAACCTGTTTCTTGTGAATATGCCATGCTTTTATTACCCCGGTATAGATCCGAGAAACGCTCCACTGCCCAAACCCTTCACCAAAAAAATCATCTGTCACGCGAATAATCTCGCGAAAAAATCCTCTTTCATCGGTGTGAGTTACCAATTGTTTTATAATTACCCCATCAATCATGTGCAGCTCCTTGAAAATAATAGATTACATGTATTCCCCAAGCGATATTCTTTTGGAATTTGTAGCATTTTCTGTTCTTTACCCAAATATGCGCCTGCATAAGCAGATTTAAACAACAATTTGAAATTTACTGAAGACATAACATCAATCACTTCATCTATATTAAGAAACCAAACTGGAATTCTTGATTCATAATAATTCTGAGCAGATACATGAGTTGGTATATCTCCAGCAGTAAGATCTACAAACAAGAAATGTTCAGGTTGATAATCAACTAGTTTACTAATAAGTGCTTTCCAATTTTCGACATAATGAAGGGCAGAACACATATGTACAATATCCACTTCCTTTAAATCATTCGGGAGAGATGTATGGAAATGGACTCTTTCTTCATCACGAAAGATTAGTTTTCCTTCTTTACAGATGTTTTCATTCTCAACAATATGATATTCAACATTCTGGTTATTGACCAGAGCACTAATCACCTGAATATAAGTAATCCCCAAACCTCCTCCAAAGTCTAATATTTTAATCTTACCTGATTTGCCATTTATCACAGCTACCAAGAATGGCAACAATGAAGTACGATATGCTACGACTTCTGAATCTGGTTTTTCTATTTTTAGATTTGCCAACAATTCCAGTGTCTTCTTTCTTGAACTACTAAGCCATTGGTCACTATTGAAACCTTTGCCAACTGCTCGGACTTCTTTAAAACTCTTATAAACACCTTCCCATATACCCTTGTTCATAGTGAAAACTCCTTCACTGCTTTAACCACAGTCTGTACGTCAAAACTGCGTAAAATCATCCTAAAACCTGCACTCTGGGAACATAGACAATCCACTTACCGCCGGATTCCATAAACTTCTGTTCTTTCGCCATTATTTCTTCCGCATGGTTCCAGGCAAACAATAATGCATACTCCGGATAATTATCACAAAACTCTTGATACGGTCGTACGGAGATATGAGCTCCCGGGCTGTATTTTCCCTGTTTGATCGGTGTCGTGTCGCTGATGAATTCCACCAAATCCGGTCCGATTCCGCAATAATTGGTTACTGTCGTGCTTTTAGAAGTAGCAGCGTAGCCAACGATACGTTTTCCTTCTCTTCGAAGATTGGATAACAACTCCATTAGTTGATCTCGGGAGTATTCAATATTTTGACGCAACCGCTCAAAAGTTCCAAACGAATGCAATCCAAGTCGTTCCTCTTTTGCACACTGTTCAATCACTGCTGTGGATACTTCTTTCATCCCCTCATGAGTAATTACATACCGCATGGAGCCACCATGAACATTTTGTGGCATAATATCTACAACTTTTAATTCATATTGCTCAAATAAATGGCCAAGCGAGGCTACAGAGAAATAGAAAGCGTGCTCATCATAAATTTGATCGTATGAGGTTTTTTCTACAATATCACCTAAATATGGATCCTCAAACACGAGCACACCCTCTGGTTTCAGCAAAAGCTTAATACCGGCGGCAACAGAATGGAGATACGGAATATGACACATCACATTGGCAGCGAGTATTGCATCGGCTTGTCCATATTTTCCAACAATCTTCTGTGCAAGCTCTTCATCGAAGAACTCAGCAATCGTTGCAATCCCCTTCTTGATTGCCGCTTGAGCAACGTTAGCAGAGGGCTCAATACCTAAGTGTCGAATTCCGGCTTTTGCAAAGTTTCGCAGCATTATCCCATCATTACTTCCAATTTCGACAACTAATGGATCAGGAAATTTTAAGTGGTCTTTGATAACTAACTCAGCAAACTCCTTAAAATGTAAGGTCATACGTGTCGAAGTAGATGAAAAAAAAGCATAGTTTTGGTGGAACATCATTTCGCGCTCTGGTTGTGCTACGAGCTGCACCATATTGCAACTCGAACAAAAACCTACCTTGAGCTCGAAAAAATATTCTTCCCTAAATTGGTCTGGAGACAAAAAACCATTGGCAATCGGCATTTTGCCAAACGACATGAACGGCTCGTACTGAGCCTGACAAATCAGACATTTAGGCATTGTGTACCTCTTTTTTTGCTGTTACTTCACATGTTCGTCTGTATGCGACAGAGGAAAACGTTCCATACTCCATTGTAGCCTGGGACGAACAGCCGCGGGAGCCCACTCGCTTCGATAGTTTCCACGCACTCCTCCCGAATCCATTGCATCTCCAACATGGAACATGACAACATCGCGCTGTATGGTATGAATGACCATTTCATCTGTCAAAGCAACCTGGACAGAAAACTGTCCATTGTTTAGAAGGTCCGCCGGAATATGACAAGTCGACCGATAGAAGCCTGGTGATCGCTGCCTATTTCCGAGTGACGAATCCGTGGAGTCATCGACCGAAACAATAATCAGCCAGCCCCGCTCATTGTAAAAATAAAATGACGCATCCAACCACTTAACATTACGCAAAACCCAGTATTCCATTTCGAGCGAGATAGGATCGCGAACATCAAAATGCGTGCACACTTGGCCGTGCCGATCGATCACACGCACAGCACGCATGCGTGCTACTTCGTCGCCCGGCGCCTGGTTTATATCTGGCCAGACCCGTTCCCCGCTCTGCTTCAGTCCCATTGTCAGATACTTACGGACTGTTGCTCGTGCAGGACCATCCAGTACAACAATCCCTTCATTCAATAACAGTGCCCGATCACAAAGATCCTGAATGGACCCCATATTGTGGCTGACAAAAAGCACAGTCCTTCCCTCTTTTGCCACATCTCCCATCTTGCCAAGACATTTCTTCTGAAACCCTATATCTCCTACTGCCAGAACCTCATCCACAAGCAATATTTCTGGTTCAAGGTGGGCAGCAACAGCAAAAGCGAGACGTACATACATTCCCGAGCTATAACGTTTTACAGGAGTATCAATAAACTTTCCAATTTCTGCGAACGATACGATTTCATCGAACTTTTCAGCTATCTCCTGCTTCCTCATTCCCAAGATCGCACCATTAAGATAGATGTTTTCTCTTCCTGTAAGTTCAGGGTGAAAACCTGTTCCGACTTCCAGAAGACTTCCTACTCTTCCATGAATCTCCGCATACCCTTCTGTTGGTTCTGTAATCCGTGAAAGGAGTTTCAGTAAAGTCGTTTTGCCTACGCCATTCCTTCCGATAATTCCGACAACTTCACCTCTCTTAACTTCAAATGAGACGTCCTTCAGTGCCCAGATGTGTCCATTTTCTCCTTTTGGAGCTGATGGATTCTTGAGCTTTCTGAATGGCGCGGTGAAAAGCCTGGTTATTTCATCCCTCAATGCTTTATAGGGAACTTTCTCACCTATTCTGTATCTTTTGCTTAAATTTTCTACTCTTATTGCTACATCGTTCATTTTTACCCTCACCCTCTTCCATAAAAGCGATGGAGTAGGTTCTTTCCCCTCACCCTAACCCTCTCCCGCAAAGGGAGAGGGAAAAGTTTCTCTGCTCTATACCACATCTGCAAAGGTTCGTTCCATCTTACGGAAATAGAAAATCCCACCAATAAGAATCAGAACTATTATCGAAATTGAAACAGCAAGGGATGGTCCCCAGATTGTTCCCTTCCCAAGTAATGCTCTTCTGAATCCTTCTATTACTCCTACCATTGGATTTAAACCGTAAAGGGCTCTCCATCGCTCCGGAACTATGGTGATTGGATATGCAATCGGACTTGCGAAAAGCCATAGCTGGATCACGAATCCTATGGCATAGCGGACATCCCTGTATTGAACATTTAATGCTGAAAGCCAAAGTCCTACCCCAAAAGCAGTAATCATTGAAAGAAGGACAAACAAGGGTATTGTCCATATAGCTCCTGCGGCAGGCAGCCCTACGAGGCCCTTATGATGATAGAAAAACATCATCCCTATCAGCACCGTAAAGGCAATGGCAAAATCCACCAATCCTCCAAGGATTGACGATAGTGGTAAAATTATGCGGGGGAAATATATTTTGGTAATTGTTTTTTCATGTTCTATAAGACTATTTGTGGCATGGGTGAGGCTATTTGCAAAATATGTCCAGGGAACAAGCGCACAATAGGCGAAAATTGGATAAGGCAATCCCTCTGACGGAATTTTCGCGAATTTACCAAAAAACAGGCTGAAAATTACCATTGTGAAGAGAGGCTGGATAATTGCCCAGGCGAATCCAATTGCGGTCTGTTTATACCGCACCTTTATATCACGCCAGGTAAGGAAATACACGAGTTCGCGGTATTCCCATAGTTCCCTGAAATTCAGAAATCTCCAGCCATGTGTTGGTCTGATGCGAATTACTGGGAGTTCTGTCAGTGATTCCATAGCCACCTTGCAATCATCGTGTGAGTTCAGTGAATCCCGTTTCCTGTCATCTTTATTCATTTTTTCCCAAATAATGTCCTTTCAACAATGTCACAAATCAAGTGGCCACATAATATATGTATTTCCTGAATCCTGGCTGTAGAGGAAGATTGGACATGTATAATATAATCAGAAAGTTCTTTTAATTTCCCGCCCTTCCTGCCGGTAAAACCTATGACAATAGCACCCAGCTTCTTGCCCTCTTCCACCCCCCTTATTACATTTCGGGAATCCCCACTTGTACTCAGTGCAATCAAAATATCTCCCTTCCTACAAGCTCCCTTTATAACATGAGAGAAAACCTCATCATATCCATAATCATTGGCCAATGCCGTCAATGTTGAAGTGTTGGTGGTCAATGCCTCGGCCGGAAGACTTGGTCTATCCATATTAAATCGGCCCGCCAGTTCAGCAACAATATGCTGGGCATCAGCAGCACTGCCACCATTTCCGAAAGAAAATAACTTGTTTCCATTTTTGAAGGCTTTCACAATGATATCGCCAATGATAAGGACATTATCAATCTCATCTAACGCTTTTTGCTTTAGTCGAATACCCTCCCCAATCTGCTGCTTCAATAAATCCGAATTTTTAGCCATTGTAAAATCCCCCAAAATACACCTCCACCTATCTCCTCCCCCAATCCCCCTTACTCCCCCTTTATTAAAGGGGGCAGGGAGGATTATGGAAGGGGACAGTTATTTAAATTCCCATGCTCTTAATAATTAGCCTATCCATTTCCCTCTTCATTTTCTTCTTAATGCTTCTCTGAAAAGTTCTAACCGGGGTAATTCCTCTTTATCTCTCTGGCGTCCTGTGGCTCTTTTGCTTTCTATAATATCATCAATTGAGGCGCAGAAAAATTCCTTTTCAATAACTTGCCTGCGTTTTTTAGCATCTTCAAATGATTTTATTCCATCAGGAGCAAAAACAATATCAATAGGAAAAGGCCCGCCTCTTATCTGAATGAAATCTTTTCCTATTAAGATCGCTTCCTCCAAATTTTCATCTAAATGAAATCCCAATTCTTCCAGTGCTATCACAAGTTTTTCACAGTTCGATTTCTCTTTCCGGGGAAAAATATCTATATCTTGAGTTGTCCCAGGATATCCATATAGAATAGCGCCAAATTTCCCGATGAACAGATATTCGACATTGTGTTTCTTAAAAATCTCTGCTAACTTTCTGGCTTTTTCAATCATTACGCTTATAATACCCCAAATACCTTGGCAATGTTTTTTCTGCCCATTTACAGTATTCTTCCATCGTCTCAAATATTCTATACGGTTTATCATCAATTAGAGGAAGTTTAATCGGCACAAACCCCAAATTTATTCTCTCTTCTACAGTTCGTGATAATCCATCCTGAAAATCGAGCATTAGGTGCTCTTCTTCAGTGGTCTTCCCTATTTTGTATATAAGTTTCCGCATTGTGTTTTACCTCCTACTAAAATTACCTTTACAATAAATCTGTTGGCAGAAATTTGAGCAGCCTTCCCAGTCTTTGCGTCAATTTTTTCACAGTTCTTATTCTTTGCATATAGGTTCTGGCAAGTTCCCTGTCTTCATCATTAAATTTCTTCTCGGAATTTTTCAGCATCCTTTCAACCTGCTCAATTGCCATATTCCCCTCAGAAACCCTTCTCTCCAGACCCAGTTTTAAACGAGTAGTGACAATTTTCCAGATATCTCTATCAGCAACATAGTGATCACGCCTGTTTCCCTTCACCCATACCTTTCTCGCTGCTCCCCACCCTTCAAGTGCACGAATATTCACACTTGCACTTCCCTTGCTTATCTTAAGTTTTTCAACCATTTCATTAAGGGAAATTGGTTCAGGGCCTAGGTAAAGAAGAGCGTAGATCTGACCTGCTATTTCGCTCAAGCCCATGTTTTTAGAAAGGCGGCTTGCTGTTTCTATAAAATAATCATGTGCTTTTTCAAGCTCAGAGTTCATCACTGGTATTCTTCCTTCCATTAAGTTTTTCTTCGATTGGATTGTTCTGGTAATGTCTCATGTTTACTGTGTTCTGAACAAATTATACACACTAAAGGTAAATATGTCAAGAGAATTCTTGGGAAATTTGGCGTAGCACATTTCTAACAATCGTGTGACTTTTTTCTTGACAGCTATGATATACTCGTGTTAGCATTTGGAAAGTGCAATTGGGCTAGTTCGTAATACTGGAATTTCGACGTTCTAGGGGTTTGATTTATCGAACCCGATAGCTGGTCGGATGAATCCGACCCATACGGAAACTTTTGGGCATAGCTTATGTCGGAATTGGTTCGTTTTGGAATATCGCTTGAGAGGGAGCTTCTGGATAAGTTTGATAGATTAATTAGAGAAAGGAATTACCCAAACCGCTCCGAAGCATTCAGAGATCTCATTAGAGAAAACCTTGTTAAGAAAGAGTGGATAGAAGGAGGAGAGGTTGCTGGGGCAATTACGGTTGTCTATGACCACCATAGAAAGCAGTTAGTGAACAAATTAACCAGTATACAGCATGATTTCCACGAACTCATTGTTTCAAGCCAGCACATTCATCTGGATAAAGATAACTGCTTTGAAATAATCGCAGTAAAAGGCAACCCAAAGAGAATTCAAAAACTTGCTTCTAAAATGAGGGCTACGAAGGGGGTAAAACATGGATCCTTAACCATGGCTACTACAGGAAAGGAGCTTGTATGAAAAAAATTTTCTCCATGGGTAGCACGAATATAATAAATGTGTGAACATGAGCAGGAAAATGCTCAGTGAGGCACGTATTGAACCACCAACAATTCTCTTGGAGATGGTGATGCTACTACAATTAGTGTATTCGGTCTGAGAGCCCAGATTAATTTCTGAAAGAAAGGAACTGCTCTAATGCATATGTCAGATGGGATATTGTCGGCTCCAGTCTGGATTGGGAGCTACGTAGTTGCCGCTTCCATTGTCGCTGCTACCACCAGGAGGATGAATCCACAGGATATACCAAAGGTAGCAGTAATGACCTCTGTCTTTTTTGTAGCCTCCCTGATTCACATTCCTATTGGGCCTACCAGCGTCCATCTAATCCTCAGTGGCTTAGTGGGAATAGTCTTAGGACCGATGGCGTTTGTATCCATTCTGTTGGGATTGGTTCTTCAAGCTTTTCTCTTTCAGCATGGGGGAATTACTACTATTGGAGCAAATAGTGTGATGATGGGAGTACCGGCCCTTTTGGCGTATAGAATATTCAACTTACGGAAAAGGTTTCATTTCAGGTCAAATGAGGCAATTTTTGGAGCTGTGGCTGGAGCTACAGGGGTCTTTCTTGGAACTGTTATCCTTGCTATGCTTCTTGTAACGACTGGGAGTGAATTTATTGGGGTAGCCAAATATGCGGCTCTCGCACATCTGCCTGTGATGGTCATCGAGGGAATTATGACGGGCTTCATCGCTTCATTTCTAATGAAAGTAAAGCCTGAAATCTTAGACAGGAGGTGATTCAAATATAGATGGCTAAACGAGAATTTGAGTATACGTATTCAGGCAGTTGAAATGGTACTCTCAAACACAACAGGAAAGAACATGAAAGATAAATAGTGATGTGGGAGACATCTCCTGATGTCGATATCAAAGCCAGCTAGAAATGAAACTTCTAACGGGTCAAGGTCTGGAGACCTTCCCCACAGTCTGAACTGATAAGGGAGTGAGATAAAATGAAAAAGTTTGGTGTAATAATGCCTGTGGTTTTAGCTTGTGTAGTTTTTTTGGGGACGGGAAACGCGAGTGCCCATTTTGGCGCGATAATCCCTCCTGCCGACCCATATGTCACTCAGGTAATCAAGGCTGACAAGAACGGTGTGTTCTCTTATGCTATGCCAAGGGCAGGCTGGTGGGGATTTGCTGCGCTCAATGAAGCCTCATGGACAATGAAAGACCCTGATGGAAAAGACAAACCTATCGAGATTGGTGCTGTTTACTGGGTAAGAGTGAGGGATATGAAATAGGAGGCAAAAGAAACGAGGTCCCTGTGATGCACACACTAGCGGTAGCCTCGGGAGTTACTCTTCGGCATCATGGGAATTGTCTTATATTTCCTTAGCAAAAAAAGGGGGAGATAGAAAAAAGGATGCATTTACCCGAGATTGACAAATACGCTGAACTTAAGTCTGTGTTTCACTCCTGGGATCCAAGAGCAAAAATTATTTCTTTCTCTTTTTTGATCTTGTCTATCGCTCTTCTTCCTAACCTCTTATCTGCTTGCCTGGGACTCATTTTGGCGATAATCCTTGTTTTTCTATCAAGGATCCCCTTTGCCTTTGTGCTAAAACACTTGAGATGGGTAGGTCTTTTTACCCTCTTCTTCTTTGTTATTATGCCTTTAACTGTTCCTGGCAAAGTAGTAGTCAGGTTAAACTTTCTAACAATTTCTTCGGAAGGATTAAGATTGTCGTCTTTAATAGCCTTAAGGGCGACAGGCATCTGTATGATTATATTTCCTATGATTGGCACGATGAAATTTCATAAGACTCTAAAAGCACTTGGAAGACTTGGATTTCCCAATAAATTAATCCAGATGATTATGTTTACGTATCGTTATATCTTTGTTTTGTTGGAAGAGTTAGGAAGAGTGTCGAGGGCTGCTAAAGCAAGGCTCTTTAAAAAGGGAACGAATATCCATACCCTAAAGATAACAGGTAATTTGATTGGGATGTTACTTATTCGAGGTTTTGACAGAACACAGCGAGTCTACAATGCCATGGCCTCAAGGGGATATAAAGGAAACCTGAAGACTCAGGACGAATTTAGACTGTCAAAGGCGGATTTCTTTAAGGCGTTCTTAATTGTAACACTGGCAGTTGCACTAAACCTTACAAGATGGATGTTATGAAAGAAATAATAAAGATAAGAAATTTAGAATATACCTATCCGGATGGCAGCAGGGCACTTCAGGGGATAGACTTAAGCATTCTTAGGGAGGAGTCTGTCGGTTTGATTGGACCAAATGGTGCAGGGAAATCTACTCTCTTGCTCCATTTAAACGGGATTTTACAACAATCCGGCAAAGTAGAAATCATGGGATTAGAAATAACAGATAAAAATATAGATTTCATCAGGAGTAAAGTTGGCCTTGTTTTTCAAGACCCGGAAGACCAACTCTTTATGCCTACCGTCTTTGACGATGTTGCCTTTGGGCCAATTAATATGCAATTAACAAAAGAAGAGGTCACCTCATCTGTAACGGGAGCTTTACAGGAAGTAGATATGTTAGATTCAATCGACAGGGTATCTCATCACCTGAGTTTTGGTGAGAAGAAAAGAATATCTTTAGCTACTGTCTTATCGATGAAGCCCGAAATTCTGGTTTTAGATGAGCCTTCAAGTAATTTAGACCCCAAAGCAAGACGACATCTAATCGAAGTACTTAGAAGTATAACAGTCACTAAGGTAATTGCTGGCCATGACTTAGAACTGATTTTAGAGATTTGTAATAAAGTAGTCCTCTTAGATAAAGGACAAATAGTTGCCGATGGAGATACAAAGAAAATTCTAAGCAATAAGCTCCTTATGGAATCTCACGGTTTAGAAGTACCTTTATCTTTGAGGTTGAAACTGTAAAGACTAAAAGATGCCTTTTGCACATTCATCCCGTAGGGGCTTGAAGTATATGGAGTGCATCGTCCGTGACGATGCTGCATTGACATGGTCAATGCACTCCAAATTCCGAACCACCCCAAACTGAGGGATTACTCAATAAATTGAACCCCTACAAAATATATGTAAATATTTATTACGCTTTATATAGTTCTCTTCTCGTCAAATACCGTTTTTCTGGCAGTTGCTTTTGCCTCATCATATATATCTTTCAGCGGTATTCCCTTTTTAGCTGCAATGTTTTTACAGTCTTCATATTCCGGAGCAATATTCTTGATTTGTTGTCCAACTTTGCTCACTTTCACTTTTACCTCCCCAAATCTTGTTTTCACCCGAATAGTCTCCCTGAGGAGTATTTTTCTTTCTAAGTGCTGGATTCGGACTCCCAATGTCGTTGTTTCTGCAAAGATGATTGAGAGGATTTCATCAAGTTTGTCGGGCGCAGTCAAAACGCTCAACATTGTTCCCGGTCTATTCTTCTTCATGAATATCGGTGTCATAAACACATCAAGAGCACCCTGTTTTAGAAGCATTTCAGTTGTATAGTCGAAAAATTCTGGATTCATATCATCGAGATTCGTTTCGATAAGAATAACTTCATCTTTCCCGTATTCCTGTTTGTTGACCTCACCCACATAGACTCTCAACAAGTTCGGTATTTCTAGTTCTCTACTACCGGCACCGTAACCAATTTGCTCTAGCTTCATTTGCGGCAAAACTCCGAAACTTTTGGACAAGTTTTTGAGGATTGCAACGCCAGTTGGTGTAACGAGTTCCGCTCTAATACCGCTAGAGTAAATTGGCACCCCCTTCAGCAACTCAAGAGTTGCTGGAGCCGGAACGGGAATGGTTCCATGCTCACATCCAACAAAACCAGTTCCCACATGGATTTTCGATGAATACACCTCATCAATCTCTAACCTTTTTATGCCAATCAGTGAACCAACCACATCAATGATGCAGTCCAATGCCCCGATCTCATGGAAATGTACTTTTTCCATTTTCTTGTTATGAATCTTTGCTTCAACTGCGGCTAATTCCTTGAATATTTTCTTGCCTGAAGCTTTAATATCATTGCTTAAATCGCTCCCGTTAACAATTTCAACAATATCTTTGAGACTTCTATCCACATCCTGCTCATTTATATCAACACTGAGTTTAGTCCCTGAGATTCCTCCTCTCAACGTCTTCTGCGTTCTAAGCTTAAATCCTGAGATTTTCAGTTTGCTCAGCTCTGATTCAAGGTCTTTAAGGTCAAGCCCGGCATCAATTAGCGCACCTAAAATCATATCCCCGCTAACACCTGAGAAACAATCAAAATAAGCTATCTTCATTTTTCCTTACCCATCTGGTTTATCACACTTGCGAAATATCCAGCTCCAAAACCGTTATCTATGTTTACAACAACTACACCCGGCGCGCAGCAGTTTAACATTGTTAATAGAGCTGCCAAGCCGTCAAAACTGGCACCGTACCCCACGCTGGTTGGAACTGCAATTACTGGTTTATCTACGAGTCCTCCCACTACACTTGATAGTGCCCCTTCCATCCCGGCGACAACTACAATAACATTTGCGTTAAACAATTGCTCTTTGTTGTCAAAGAGCCTGTGAACCCCGGCAACGCCAATGTCATACAGCCTATCAACGGTATTTCCCATAACTTCTGCAGTGACTGCCGCCTCTTCAGCAATTGGGAGGTCAGAAGTCCCGGCACTAACTACCAGGATTGTTTCCTTACATTTTTTGTTTTTCCTTTTGCCAACTAAAACAATCTTAGCTGTTTCGTAATAAAGCGAATCCTTCCTAATATTTTTGATAGCCTCATACATTTCCTTATTGGCTTTCGTACCCATGATAAACTGATTTTCTTCTGAAAGTTTTTTTACAATTTCCGTTACTTGTTCTATAGTTTTCCCTTCGCAGAGTATTACTTCTGGAAAGCCCTTTCTGAGATCCCGATGTGTATCTATCTTTGCGAAACCCAGATCTATATAGGGGAGAGATTTCAAAATTCTTAATGCATCGTCAATTTGAATTTTTCCCACTTTAACATCTTCCAAAACCTTTTTGATCTTCTCTCTATCCAATCCTAACCCATCCCGTTTAACTGTTCATTCATACTGCCCATACCAAGACCCAATTCTTCCCAATACTACGCCATCAGCTCACTATCAATCAGCGGATATAATGCCCTGTCATTATCAATTGTTATTTAATCACATCTTTCGTGCAGATACAAGAAAAAGTAAATCTGAATTCGTAATAAAAAAGGGCTTTATCTACTCCAGGTCGAGAAGAATGGAATGTGTCCATCCCAAAAGAGAGCTTTATGTTGAGCGTTAAAATAACCCAACTGTCTTGCCATTTTCATCAATATCAACCGCGACAAAGGCTGGAACTGATGGAAGCCCTGGCATTGTCCTCATCTCACCCAGAAGAGGATAGAGGAAACCTGCGCCAACTGAGGCTCTTATATCGCGCACCGGCACACGATAATTTTTCGGGGCTCCTTTAAGTTCAGGGTCGTGTGAAAGTGAAAGGTGTGTCTTTGCCATATTTATACACAACTTGTCGTAACCCAGTTTCGTATAAAGTTTAATCCTCTTCTCCGCAAGCGGA
>SDBT01012949.1_pt1 | contig 13378 bp, 9 predicted proteins | sample 2277101 | NCBI WGS metagenome assembly SDBT01 (sample SAMN10404973, study PRJNA504765) | marine sediment metagenome | isolation source: marine sediment core GS10_PC15, 103 cmbsf | place: Arctic Ocean: Southern Knipovich Ridge | collected 2010 | reverse complement strand
TGATAAGCGAATTGCATCACGACCCGCGTTCGCACAAGCACCACCTAATAGAAATCTAATGAGTGCACTTTTCAATGGTTCGGACACCGCCGTCAATGCTGGGCCAATCGATCCGGCCACTGTCAATGTCGATGGTTTGACTATCATGGGATGGGCGAGATTCGATGCCGCCGTTACCGATCCGCGTCTGTTCACCAAGGGTTCGGGGACGGATGCTGCTAGCATTATTTGGTCTTTAGCTCGTATGACCTCGACTGGTATGCCGAGGTTCCGGCTTCAGACCAACGTTACGACGACCCTCAACGCTGTAACGGCTGTTCCTATTGGTAAGTGGGTTCACCTGGCCGGCGTTTTTGAAGGTGTGACTGCGAATGTCATGCGTCTCTATATCAATGGCGTGCTCAATGCTGAAGTCGCCAAGGGTTTCTCGATGCCGACCTCGGCTGATGAGGTGTGGATAGGCGCCAACCCCACCACCGTGGGCGACCGGCCCATGCTTGGTCCCTCGGAGGATGTACGTATCTACACGCGCGGACTTGGTACGCAAGAGATCGAAACCATTCATACCTCACTTGGAAAAGACGGCATCGTCGAGGGCCTTTTCGCCCGATGGCCGTTACAAGATCTGGGTGAGGGTCAACCCCTGTCACAAGTTGCTGATATTTCCAACAACGGATTTCTCGGAACCGCCATCGGAGCACCCACATTTTCTTCGGGCATTACTTCACCGCGCCGTAAGAGGCAGCCTCTACTTCCGCCTTCACTTCCACTTCTACCTTCACCTCCAGTGGGTGGTTACACCTTGTGGTTGGATGGACAGAACATTAACGGCTTTCGTAATCGTGGTCTTGTTGAAGACGATCCGATAGCAAATTGGAGAGATCAGTCTGGGAATGCGTATGACTTTACTCAGGCTACCGCATCACAACAGCCCCTCTTCAAAACGCAAATCCAAAACGGTAGATCAGCAGTGTTTTTTGACGGCACTCTTTATCAATTAAATTCGTTGGCAACAACGGAAGACATTATTGATAATGATGCGTTCACTATGTTCTTAGTTGTTCAGTACAGCAGATTAGTAGCAAGCTCTCAACCAAATGTGGAAAGTGTAATTTGCGATGCAGCTAGTTATTGGTCGGTGCATTCGTATGCAACCGGAATCCAATGCTCAAATTACGATGGATCTCATGATGCTGTTCAACAAGCAGGAGTGATAGATACCTCGTATCTCCTCACGTACAGGCACGACAGCGGAAGTATAGAACTTGCCTTAGATGGAGGAGCATTCGCATCCACGGCTTCCGGCAATACAGCTCTTTTAACGAACACGTTGCGAATGGGTAGAGGACCGTTGGCGACAACAGCAAGATTTAAAGGCTACATTCTTGAGATTGTTGTATACGATACGGTGCTGTCAGACGGAGATCGAGAATCAGTTTTGGGTTATCTATCATTGAAGTATGGAATTTCGGTATGAGAAGCCTGGAAAGACAAGCTATTGCCCGGGTCAAGGATCGGAACCTCAAGATCGTGCTTCACTTACAGCGGACAGGTTTACGAGAAATCCGAACATCTCGCCAAAGCGTTAACTTGCTACGCCGAGACCGCTATCCCCGATGATTTCTTTGGCGTGGCCCAGATCGCCTACTTCAAGACGCCCACTGGAAACAACACCCGAACTCATCATCGTCAGAGCCACGCCGCCATCCACATGTAATTTTAGATCTTGCCGAACGAAAAATGGTAGACAGCGTTATCGAGTTTTGAGTATAAGAGAGTCCCCTCGATGCCTTCCCTCTCGCTGTGCATGATCGTCAAGAATGTCGAAAAGACGATCAAAAAGACCCTTGACTCGATCTTGCCGTACATCGACGAGCTCGTCGTCACCGATACCGGCTCGATCGATGGAACCGAAAGCGTCATCAAGAAAAAGGCCCCTCACGTCCGCTGGCTGACCTTTACCCCCAGCACTCACCCCCGGGCCTTTCTCCTCGATAGCCAGCAAACCTGGCCTGATACTCAGGGGTTAGCTCCCTTCACCGATCGGATGATGCTCGCCGATTTTGGCGCGGCTCGTCAGTTTGGCTGGGAAAAAGCCACAGGCGATTTTGTGATGTGGCTCGACTCGGACGATCTGTTCGAGGGCGGTAAAAAGCTCCGCGAGATCATCGCCAACATGGAAAAAGAGAAGCTCGATACCGCTCTTTTCAACTACGACTACGCCACCGACCACCTCGGCAACGTCAACTGCAAGCTCACCCGGGAACGTCTCGTGCGGCGTTCCACCGGAAGTTGCTGGCACAACCCCATTCACGAGGTTTTTCTCCCTATCGGACGCGGGCGGTTCTACGAAGAGTGCAACATCAAGCACATGCGGCACCAGTACGGTCTTCAGCCCGAAAACCAACATCGCAATCTCAAGGTTCTGTGCAAGTGGCAAGAGAGGGAAAAGGACAACAAGCACAAAGATCCACGCATGCTCTTTTACCTCGGGATGGAAGAACGCTTCATCTGGCCCAACAAGGCCATCGATCACTTCAAGGAATACTGCGAACTATCGGGATGGGATGAAGAACGAGGAATCGCCCACATCATCATGGGCACCCTTTACGAAAAATCCGGCCGCTACCCCGAAGCATTCTCCGATTACAGCCAGGCGGCGCTGGAAGCTTCCTGGAACCCAGACCCATTCTTCGGTGCCGCACGCGTCGCCTACTTCAAGAAGGATTGGGAAAAGTGCATCGAGTGGACACTCAAGGGATTCGAGATCGATAAAAAGACACATGATCGAAAAGCAGCCCTGATGTTCGATCCACTGGATCGCATCTACCGACCCTACATCTACTATTCGGCCGCGCTCATCGAGACCGGCCGCATGAAAGAAGCCGTAACGGCCTGTGAAAAAGGTCTCATATACAACCCCGAAGATCCACACCTCAAGGGCAACAAGGAAGTCGCAGAAAACTTCCTCAGTGGTCAAACGAAAGAAACACGCACCATGTCCGGAAACGTGCAACTGAAGTTCAGAGCCGATGAGCCTCTCGAAACCCCACCGATCGACATTCCCAACGATGTCATGATCGCCTTCGCTCTTCAGATGTGGAAGAGAAGCACATCCGAAGGCCTACACGTAAAGGCACTCCAACTCCTCGATTCCCTCCCCACTGCTATCGGCTACCACGAAAAAGTTCGCCGGGCTCGCGAGATGACCCTCAAGAGTCTGGAAGAAGCCCCAAACGCAGATGCACCCAAACAAGAGAAAAAGGAATCAGAGCCAAAAGAACAGGCGCAGCCCGAAACAACCCCGCCGTCACCAATACCCGAGTCAAAACCCCGCATTGAAGTCGGCAACGGTAAGTACAACGTCATCATCTGGACGGGTCCGGGATGGGAAAATTGGTCACCCAAATCACTCGATACGACAGGGATCGGCGGCTCTGAAACCGCCGCGGTCTGCATGGCACGAGAACTCACCAAGATCGGGCACAAGGTCACAGTCCTTTCCCAGTGCGGTGACATGGAAGGCCAATATGACGGCGTCAATTACGCACACTTCGAGCGCGCAACCAAGCATCCCGAAGATTTCCCGAGTGACATCTTCATCTCTTCCCGTCACCCCCATGTCTTCGAGTTCCCCTTCAAGTACAAAGCTTCCTTTGTCTGGGCACACGACATCCATGTGGGACACCCCACCGCCAAACTCGGACAGCAACTCCTCAAAGTCGATCGCTTCTTTTGTCTATCGAACTGGCACAAGGAGTTCTTCCTCGAAACCTATCCCTTCCTCTACAAAGATCGCATCATCGTCACCAAGAACGGTATCGATTTGAACTACTTCAAGGAACTACCACAAAAGGAAGGCAACAAACTCATCTACTCATCCTCTCCCGACCGCGGGCTCGAACGACTCCTGGATCTCTTTCCCCGAATCCGTGCCGAAGTGCCAGACGCCGAACTACACATCTACTACGGTTTTCACAACTGGAAAAAGATGGCCGAGACTTTTGGCAACTCGGAAGAGCTCCAGAAGATCAAGTTCTTCGAGGACCTCCTGGAAGAAAAATCCAAACAAGGAGGTATCGTCTACCACGGCCGAGTCAGCAAACCTGAACTCGCTCACGCCTTCCTCACCGCAAAAGTCTGGCCTTACCCGACCTGGTTCACCGAAACGTACTGTATCACTGCGATCGAAGCACAGGCTGCCGGTTGTGTTCCTGTCACGACAGCTCTAGCCGCACTGCCGGAAACTGTCAGCCATGGATTCATTCTGAAACCACCCAACACCGCCGAAGAGTACGGGAATGCCTTCGTCAAGCGTGTCGTCAACCTCCTACAAAACGAAGAAAATCGAGCAAAGTTCGCCGAGGCCGGACGTGAGTTCACCTTCAAGTATCACGGCTGGGACCAAGTCGCGAGCGCCTGGGAACACCATTTCCACGAAACCCTCAAGGCCAAGGCTGAAAACCCGCTGCCGGCATTCGGAGACTTCTAACGCGCCATGTGCCTCACGTGCATATTTCAAGACACCCAAAGACAACTCTATCTCGACACGCACCCCTTCCCTTATGAAGACCAATTCTTCAAATACGAAATCACACTAGCTATAGAGAAGCACTTCAAGATCAGCAACCTTCTCGACACCATAATTCAAAAGTATTCACACCCCATATCTTGGGAGCAGAAGCAATCGATCAGAAACCAGATTTTTCATGAACTCACCAAGAAGATACTAAGCCACGATAGCCGACCTCACCTGCGAAAAATCAGATCGATCGACATTTACACAACAAAGTACGTGCCATGAAAATCGCTCTTCTCTGCGGAAAATACTCGACCGGTCTGCACGGTCAGATCGACGCTGAAAACCTCTTCGAGGGGCGTCCCCTCACCGGATCCGAATCCAGCTTCTTCAATGTCGCCAAGGGTCTCGCAGAGCTCGGAAACGAAGTCAATGTCTACTGTGATGTCGCAAAGCCCGTTGAAAAATCCGACAAGCTCGCAGGCGCTTCCATCTACCACATCGACAACGATCCGCCCTACGACTATGACGCTTACATTTCCCTCAATGAACCCGATCAGTTTCGGCGTCTTCCCAAGGATATAAGAGGTCTACGCATCGTCCAGATGCAGCTCAACGACTTCCCGTATTGCCAGCCAGGATTCGAGGAATACGCGGACATTTACGCTTTCCTCTCTCCTGTCCAGCGCAAACACATCCTGTCAGTGACGCCGGTCATCGACGAAAAAAAAGCTCACTGGCTGCCCAACTCCATCAACCTCGAAATCTCGGAGCCCTACAAAAATCTCCCCAAGATTCCCCACTCCATGATCTGGTGCTCCTCACCTGATCGAGGCCTCCACCGCATTCTGGAGATCTTCCCGGACATCCGAAACCAGATTCCCGACGCCACCCTCAAAATCTTCTATCGTTTCGATCCCTGGTACCTGGGACACAAAGATCACAACTCCCAGGTGGGAGCACGAGCTCGTTTCATCGGTGAGTGTCTCGAACGCCTCGGGCGCAACGGTGAAAATGGCGTCCACTTCATTGGACCCATCTCCAATGTCCTGCTCGCAAAAGAGCTCGCGCAAACCGAAATCTTGCCTTACACGTGCGACTGCATGAGCTTCACCGAGGGATTCTCGGTCTCCATCATGGACGCCTGTAGAGCCGGCTGTGTTCCCATCATTTCCGATACTGACGCCATCGGCGATATCTACAAGAACGTTGCATACGTCATCCGCGGAAAGGTCCACGATCGCAAACAAGAATGGATCGACACAATCGTAAGAACGATGAACGATCCAAAGCTCCGAAAGGCCATCTCCACCCGCGCCCGAAATTTCGCTCAACGCTTCTCGCGACAACACGTCAGCCGGCTCTCGGAAATCCTGATCAAGGAAAACCTCGGCAAACAATCACACGTCACCTTCCACCCGGCACTCCCCGCGACTGTTCAAGAATACGCCATCCCCACCGGCCCCAGTTCCGAAGCGCGTCTGTACTCCCAAAACGATCCAACCGAAATCATCGTCGAACAAACCTCCACCACTCCCACGCTCAAGGCTCACGCCCCCATAGCAATACAAGAAGCTACGCAAGAAACCACTCAAGTAGATACACCACCAGATGAAAAGCCCCAGCAGGCCAGCGTACTGCCACCCAGTGACCCGACCGCTGACATGCTGGAAGAAGCCGACAATTTCATTCGAGTAGCGAAGGAATCCGGACAGGTCATCGCCCCTTTCTACGTCGCACCCGTCATCCGCCAGTTGATCGAGAACGCCGGATTTGACGTTCTTTCTCGAACCTACGGCAAACGCCCCGAAGAGCCGCGAGGCAAAGCCCTCATTACTTCCGATGGCGGTCCTCGCGGGACCAAGTACCGATACTGGTACGAACCTCAGATTGCAGAAACCGATCTCGAAGCCCACCAGGATGGAATCGAAGAAAAATGGTGGGATATCCACAAGGATGATGTCGTCCTCGATATTGGCGCTGAATTCGGAAGCTATACGGTACCGGCCCTGGCCAAAGGGGCTGCTCACGTTTTTGCCTGGTCACCCAGCAACGCGCGCAACGTCCTCGTCAAGAGCGTCGAAATAAACGACTGGCAAGAACGCTGCACCGTCATTCCCGGAGGTCTCTGGTCAGCCGCAGGACACCTCTCCCTGACCTTCCCCGAGATGCCCACCTACCACTCCGAGAATCCTCCGAAAGAAAGAATGAACATCCCGGTCGAGACTCTCGATGAGTTCTTCTCCGAACACAAAACCAAGAAGATCGACATCATCAAGATCGACGCCGAGGGGGCCGAAGTCGAAATCCTGAAAGGTGCTCGCAAAACGATTCTCGAACACCACCCCCGTCTCATCCTGATCGAAAACCATCACTACTTGAAACTCTCTCTCGTGGACGAGACCCGCGCCATCATGAGCTCATATGGCTACGAGGAAATCGAACACGAACACATCACACCATTTATCTCCCACAGCAAGTACGAACCCAAGGGAGCCCATCCGAAAGTCCACAAAAACTCAATCAACCCAAGAGTGACTGTCATGCTGGGCAGCAGCCGACCGGGAGGGCTCGACATCACCCTTGCTGGTCTCACACAGCAAAAGTACCAGGACTTCGAGGTCGTATTCGTTGATGCCCGCTATCACGAACGCCATGACAAGGTCCTGGAAGCCGTCAAACTCTCCGGACTCAAACAGCCCTTCTATCACGTCCCCAATCACCGATACAGCGACAGCATATGGGGCACGACCTGCGCAGGATACAACACGGGGTTCATGCTGGCAGACGGCAAGTACGTCATCATGCTCCTCGACTACGCCTATACGCCTCCCGTGTGGCTCGAAAACCACGTCAAGCACCTCGAACAAGACAAGATCGTCATGGGACCGCATCAATACCTCCTCCCCCGAAATGTCATGACGAAAAACAACGAGCTTCTCATCGACTTCATCAACCTGACCACTTTTCAAAACCGTCCCACCAACGAAATCCTGGACCTCATACTCGAACAGCGAACGAAGTTTGGCGACCAGATCTCCATCTTTGAAAAGCCATTCGACCCACGTCACCTTCAGTTCTACCCGGCTGAGGAATGGCAGGAGTTGAAGTGCAAAATGAACACAGGACCCGGCACATGGGAGGCATTCAATACCAAGAACGAATCCTTCCCACTCGATGGAATCCTCGAAATCAATGGCATGGACGAAAACTTCGACCGCGGAAGTGGTCCCGGTGATCCAGATCTCGGTTTCAGACTCGCAATGCTGAACCTACCAACCTGGATCGTCAAGGAAGCCATCGTCTACTGCCTCAACCCGCGGCGCATTCTTCCCAACCTCAACCTGGTACTCCAGGGAAAAAAAATTCCACCACCTCACGACAAACGGTGGACCTTCGCCGAAGGACAGCTCTACTTCGAGCGCATGCAAGCAAAAAAAGACAAGAGGGCTCCCAATCCCTACGATCTCACTCAAAAGAGAAAAGAGATCTGGCACTGGCGCGAGGAAAGCCAAAAACTCGAAACCACCATCCCCAAGAACGTCGTTTCTGACCAGGACTACTTTCCTGAAAGCTCCCCATGAAACACCCCTTCGACCCAAGGATCCAGATCTCCAGCATCGTATGGCACAGAGATCCAAACCTTGAAAACTTAGTCCGCCATCTGATCGAGACTGTCAAACCAGATCGTTGGATCGAAACCGGAACTCACATGGGGTGGACATCTCTCTGGCTCGCCGATAACTATCCCGACCTTCCCATCTACACCACCGAGATCGACGCCAACTACTATGAGATGTCGAAGGGCAATCTCGACCCCTATCCCCAGGTCTCTCTCACGCCCGGGAAATCCATCGACTTCCTCACGAAGCTCATGCCACTTCTGCAAAAGGGCACAAGCGTCTTCTGGCTCGATGCCCACTGGTGGCCACCCATTCCTCTACGCGATGAATGCAAAAAAATCGTCAACTCGCTCGACCGCTATATCTGTCTCCTCGACGACTTTTCATGCTGGGACCCGGATTTCAGCGGAGACACCTATGAAGGGCGTCTCAACGATCTCTCGTATGTCTCCGACATCCTGGGAGAGAAATGTTACCGCCCCGACTACAAAGCTCAAGAAGAGGGCTACAAGGGATACGGTCTTTTCATGAAGAATGTCGAGTACACGCCCCCCTCCGAAATCATGAAACTGGAAACACTCCCCGTCTCCGAAATTCACGACCGGGGTGTGCGTTCCCTGGAAGGACTCCCAAAATGAGCGTCAAGAAAGACCCCTGGTTCCGCAACCGCCTCATCCGCGACGGCACCTACAAGGCCACGCACGAAGCCATGGTCAAGGATCCAACGATCTACATCATGGGTGAAGGCTCACACATGAAGATCCACTTCGACGCTCCGGACATCGAGAAGGATTTTTCCGACCGGGTCATCACACTCCCCATCAGCGAAGACACCAACTCGAACTTCGCCGTGGGTCTTTCCCTGGCAGGGCTCACCCCCATCGTGGATGTCATCTCATCAGACTTCCTCTACCGAACCATGGATGCCATCTGCAACACCATGGCCAAGAGCGGAACTGTCGGGCACCCCAGGACCATGATCGTACGCTCTGAATTCCTCACGGGAGGACCAACCTCGGGACAGCGTATCGAGGCTCTATTCGCGCATATCCCCGGACTTCACGTCGCCATTCCCTCGAACCCCTCTGACGGCTACTTCATGACGAAAAAAGCTCTTGCGACAAAGTGCGTCACCGTGTTCTTCGAGGACCGCATGGTCCAGGACACCACGATGCCAGAGAAATACAAGTCCCTGGACAATAATCTCGAACCCGAAAACATCGCCAGAGTGGCCTTCAGAGGAAGCCGGGCAACCGTCGTTTCCTATGGACTCCCCTGTCGAATTGCCGAGGACACGCTGGCAGATGAAGACTGCACAGTCATCGATCTACGGTGGCTCTACCCCCTCGACATCAAGACCATAGTTGCTTCTGTCAGAGAAACCGAAGGACGCCTCCTCGTCGTTGAACCCGACACGACCTTCCTTGGCATCGGTGCTGAAATCGTCGCCCAGATTGCCGAAATCGAACACGGGCTCAAGGCCAAACGCCTTGGTGCGCCTCACGTCACCATTCCAGCGAGCCGAGATCTACACGATCAGATGATGCCCTCGGCAGATCAGATCCTGAACGCTCTCAAGGAGATCTGCTCATGAAAACCCTCAAAGAACTCTACCAGACCATGGTCACAATCCGGCTTCTCGAAGGACGCCTACAAGACATGTGCGATCGGGGAGAAGCTGGTGACTTGCACTTCAATCGAGGCCAGGAAGCCATCTCAGTCGGTGTCTGCGCAGCTCTTTCTCCCGATGACCACATGGTCACTCACCACCGAACCATCGCCCATCAAATCGCCAAGGGTGCAGAGCTGTACCCTCTCATCGCCGAGGTCATCGGAAAACGCACAGGAACCAACGGCGGTCGAGCAGGCGAGATGCACATCAGCAACAAGAAGATTCGACACGACTTTTCGTTTCAGCTCGTTGGAACCTGCATCCCCGTGGCCGCGGGTCTCGCGTGGGGACTCAAACATCACCACAAAAAAGACGAGATCGTCACGATCTTCTTTGGCGATGCCGCCACCAGCAACGGACAGTTCCACGAAGGCATCAGCCTCACAGTCCTCCACGAGTTGCCCATTCTCCTCATTTGCGAAAACAACCACCGTGCCGGAAACATCGGTCCAGAACACTATCTGCCAACCCCAACCGTCACCGGACGCATGAAGGGATATGGCATCGAGTCCATCTCCGTCAACGGCAACGACATCTCCGAGGTCATCGCTGCTGCCAAAGCAGGGCTCGAATGTATCCGCGTCACCCAAAGACCCTACTTCATCGAATGCAACACCGAGCGTCTCTGCTGGCACAAGCAAGGACAACGAGACATCCGTTCGGCCGAGGAGCTCGCTCAACTAGAAAAAGGAGAGCCCATCAGAGCTCTCGAAGAGAAACTCGGAAAAGAAATCAACCCACAAGAAACCCGCGCTGAAGTCAACGCTCAACTCGATGAGGCATTTTCCCGTGCCCTCGCCGATCAACCACCGGAGGTGACCCTTGATTAAACCCTACCTCGTCGATCCATTTCCCACCCAGGGTGTCCCTTTCTACAGGGGAAAAAACGTCGTCGTCACGGGCGCCACCGGGCTCATCGGATCCTACATCGTCAAGCTCCTCAAGGAATCCGGCGCCCATGTACGAGCCTGCCATGGGCGCAACCGAAAACCCAACCAGTTCACACTCACAGCAGATGAAATCCAACCCCTGGATCTACACACCCTTTTCGAGGTCCGCGCCGCTTTTCAAGATGCCGACGTTGTCCTCAACTGCGCCGGCATCACGGGTGGCGTCAACCTGCCGTCGATCGATCCAGTCTCATATGTTGGTCCAGCAACCGCAATGGTCATCAACGCTCTGCACATCTGTCACGAGCTCAAGGTTCCTCTGTTCGGATTTCTGAGCAGCACGACTGTTTATGCGCCCAGTGCGGAGGCTGTTCGCGAAGAAGATGTCGAAAGAAACGAAGATCTCTTCCCACTCTACCGAGGGATCGGAGACAGCAAACGTGCTCTCGAAAAGATGTGCCTCTACTATCACGAGACTACAGGCATCGGCGTTTCAATCATTCGTCCATCGGGCGCCTACGGTCGATTCGACAACTTCGATGAAAAGACCTCTCACGTTATTCCCGGGATTGTCGAACGTGCCATGCGAACCAAGGGCGAATCGGAATTTGAGGTGTGGGGTGACGGGCAGGATGTACGAGACTTCCTCCACGCTCAAGATGTCGCCATGTGCATGCTTCTCGCAACTGAAAAACTCCCCAGGGCAGATCCAGTCAACGCCGCAAGTGGCATTCCCATCACCACCGAAAAGCTTGCGATAACCGTCCTGGAATCCGTCGAATCCTCCTCCAGTCTCAAGTTCGACCCAAGCCGCCCATCAGCACTCAAGACCCGCATGGTCAACATCGACAAAGCTCGCGAAATGCTCGGCTTTTCACCCACCATTACCCTCGAAGACGGCATCAAGGATGTCGTCGCCTGGAGAAAGATCAGCCAATGATACTGGTTACCGGCGCCGCTGGATTCATAGGCCATCACCTCATCGAAGGCCTGCGAAAAGAAAATCTCGACTACGCAACCCTGGATCTCAAGGACACGAGAGATCTCCATGAAGACAGTGGGGAGAAAGTATTTCTCACCGACATCACCTCCGAAAGTCAGATGGAGGAAGCAGCAAAAGCCCTCGAAAAGCTCGACATCACAAGCTGCGTCCACCTCGCCGCCCTTGCCTCTCCACGCATCGCCCAGGCGAAGCCCAAGGAAAGCTGGCTAACCAACGTTCAGGGCACTCACAACGTCCTGCAACTCCTCCACCGAATCAACTGCAAACGCATCATCTTCTTCGCGTCAGCACACGTCTACGGCATCAGCCCCAAATACATGCCGACCGACGAAAACCATCCTCTCGCCCTGCACGACACCTACACCACGACCAAGATCATGGGTGAAGATCTCTGCCGGCTCTTCTATGAAAACCACGGCATCTCGTACACCAATCTGCGTCTCTGGAACGCATACGGACCAGGGCAATCACCCGACTACTTCATCGGTGCAAAAATCAACCAGGCCAAAACCCAGAAGAAACTCACAATCTGGAACGGCAAGATCACCAAGGACTGGATTCACATATCAGACGTGATCAAAGCAACAATCGCCGCGATAGACACCCAGTACGTGGGACCCCTCAACGTCGGAACCGGCATCGAAACCACCCTCGAAACCATCATCCAGATCATCTCCGAAAACTTTTCGATTCCCATCGAACCAGAAGATCTCCCGGACGATGGTCCCACCCGAATGCGTTGCGACTGGAGACGCATCAAACAGACCCTGGGATGGGAACCCACCATCGACTTCAAGGACGGCCTCAGAGATCTGATCGAAAAAAGCAAAGCAGCTCCATGAGAATATCCGTCATTGACATACATCCCACAGGACCCTGAAATAACTCATTTTCAGTCGCCCCATTAGTCTCATTGCGCTACAATCCCACCGAATCAATGCCCTCCACATCCATGACCCAGCAAGAAGACGACAGCGAACTGCCGCCTCTTCCCCCAGATCATGGCTTCAACGTCGGTGATCGGGTCGAACTTCCTGTCTACCGTCAAGGAAAAATCGAGGGGTGTGTGGAAAAAATCGACATCGAATACGGCACAAAGCGATATCGAGGACTTGCCGTCCTGGGTGATGACGGCCGCTACTACGAACTCGATCCCAGGGTGGCCAAAAAGCTATCCAAAAAGACCCCCAAAAAACTCTCCGACTGACGATTGTCTTTCTTTGGCGCCGGGTCGCGATGTGGTATCAAAGGGATCCCCTATGGACGGAGCCCCTGGGACCGCCCGTTTGTCCTAGCTTGCGCCCAAAAAGAAAAACCCCTCGGATCTGAATCACCGAGGGGTTCCCTTCCCCCCTGGAAAGAAGGGCGAACTATCAACGACACTGGCAGGTAGTCGCGATGAAGACGAGTTTCGCGTATTTTTTGAGATTGTCAAGAGTCTCCACCGCATGACGCTCCCATGGTGCGCAAGCGGAAGGCCATAACTCCCCGAAAAGGGAAGAAAAAAGCCGCGCGCAAGCGGGCTAAAAAGACCCGTCCATCCAGAGCCAAAAAGGCCAAAAAGCCGGCGAAAAAAGCCCCGAAGCGCAAGAGACCACGAAAAGCAGCACGGAAACCGGCACGAAGACCGTCCAGCAAGAAGAAAGCCCCGAAGCGGAAGCTCCCCAAACG
>SDBT01012948.1_pt1 | contig 13379 bp, 13 predicted proteins | sample 2277101 | NCBI WGS metagenome assembly SDBT01 (sample SAMN10404973, study PRJNA504765) | marine sediment metagenome | isolation source: marine sediment core GS10_PC15, 103 cmbsf | place: Arctic Ocean: Southern Knipovich Ridge | collected 2010 | reverse complement strand
GCCTCATGACTCAATGCCTCAATCCCTTTCTATAAAAAAATAAAGGGGCGCCGAAGCGCCCCTTCGTGCCTGATGAACAATCGAAGGGCTATTTGAAGTATCTGACGAGGTTGATGAAATCGCGGAATGATATTGCGGGTTTGATCATTGGATGGGAACGGCACCGCATATTAATCACTTCTACGGGCCTGCGGACCCTCCGATTTAAATTACTCCACCCGTGGCACAATAAAAACAAAATTTCGATAAACCTGATGGAGCGAAGGTATTATATTCGGTACACCATCAGGCTGTCAAGCGCGATTTTACCTCGATTTCTTACCTTGATTTCACCTTGCGATCGGCTTCCTCCGGGCGTGAGCTCTAGCGCAGCGGACCCCGCAAGTAACTTCCTGGCAATAACTTACGCTGCGATACCGCTGTTTGCTCAGTCGCTCTCCAAAATCTGAACAAATCTGTTCACGATATCGGTTCCTGCTTCACGGAGGCATAGTCAATCGTATTCCAGCAATCGATTGTGTGTGGCAATAATGCGGTCGACCACTTCTGTCATGTTGTTTCCCGCACAGACATAGCCATGATTGCGCAACACGATGATCTCCTCGTTGCGACCGAATGCTTCGATAGCTAGATTGGCCAGCTTAATGGTTCCGTAGGGCTCTTCGCGCACCGTCTCGGTAAGATCGTCGGAGGCGATGGCTTTACGGGTGACCTTCGGGTCGTGCGCATGGACTACCGCTCCAGCTTCCGATCGAGCCTCGAGCACGAGATAGTGAAGAATCGTCTCGGATGATGGTTTGATGGGTCCACGATAATGGACGGCCTTATTGTCCACATCGCACTTTTGCACCCAGATCAATTCGTCCGGCTCGATCATGCCAAGATTGGTCCCAGATGCGGTCACCACAAAACCGTCTTCCAACCGGACACTCATGTTGCCGCCGTTTGCGGGCGCCATGCCGTAACTATCAAGCCGCTCCCCGGACGTCCGAAACGTTTCGTACAGCTCGGCGACCGATTCCGGAACCGTTGATTGAACACACTGCGCGTCGAATTTCACACCGATGTATCCGTCGAGAATTTGCTTCTTCATAATGACCTCATGATCTCAAAAACCGCGGCGCTCCATACTCCGTCGTTGATCACCCGACCTGTCGCCAACCAGGCGTCAGGTCACCGCTTTGAAGTTTCTTACCGGCGATTGCGCTCGATCTCCTGACTCCGGAGCTCTACCCGCCGTATTTTTCCCGTGGGGGTGCGAGGCAGCTCGGCAACGAACTCCACCTCTCGAGGGTATTTGAAAGGAGCGATTTGCTTTCGAACATGCTCCTGCAGCTCTCCCACCAGGTCGTCGTCCTCAGTGGCTCCCGGCTGGAGCACGACAAAGGCTTTGACGATGTGCCCCCTCAAATCGTCGGGTGAAGCCACCACCGCCGCTTCCGCCACCGACGGATGCTCCAGCAGCACGTTTTCCACCTCCGGCCCGGCGACGTTGTAGCCGGCGGTGATGATCATGTCATCGCCACGGCATTGATACCAGTAGTATTGCTCCCGGTCCCGGATGTAAATATCTCCGGGCAAGTTCCAGCCCTGACGAACGTATTCTTTCTGCCGGTCCGGTTTTCTCCAGTACTTGCACCCGGTTGGGCCGGAGACCGCCAGCAGCCCCGGCTGCCCGTCGGGAACCTCCTCCATATTCTCGTCAACGACCTTGGCTCGGTATCCGGGCACCACCTCGCCCGTCGAACCGGCTTTGCCCCGGCCGGGCCGAGAAGAAACGAAGATGTGAAACAACTCGGTGGCGCCGATTCCGTCGAGAATCTCGAGGCCGAACTGTTCGAGCCACTGCTCGTATGTATCGGCGGGCAATGTTTCCCCGGCACTGACAGGAAGTCTCAAGCTCTTCAAGTCAAAGCGGCTGTTTGCTTCCTCGACCTGAAGCATTCTCTTGTAGGAGAGGGGTGCACAAAACGCTGCGGTGGCCCGATGGCGGCTGATGGTTTCGAGCATCTTCTCGGGCGTAAAACCCTCGATCAGGCAAGTCGCGGCGCCGAAACGAAGAGGAAAGACGAGCAACCCTCCAAGTCCAAAAGTAAAGGCCAAGGAAGGATGTCCGGTAAAGACGTCTCCTCGCTCCGGCGACAAGATCTCTCTGGCGTAAGTATCAGCGGATCCGAGAAGGTCCGACGGGAACTGAACGCACCCTTTGGGGATGCCGGTGCTGCCCGACGTATAGGCAATGAGACAGGTTTCCTCACGCCCCAGCTCCGTCGAGGCCACCGCGTCACCGGAAGCCACATCACCGAACGGGACCGTCCCCGAAGGAGCCTTTCCCGCCACGACAAGTTGGCGCAGGGTGGAAAAATCTTCCTTGGCCTTTTCGACCTCCTCCAAGAGATCGGAAGAAACCAACAGGATCTCCGCCTGAGAATCATTGGCAATGTAGGTGAGCTCCCGCGACCGCAGCAGCGGCATGGTGGCCACTCCAACCGCAGCCAGCTTCTGAATCGCAAGCCACGAGAGCACGAGCTCTGGACGATTGGGAAAACGAAGCATGACTCGGTCACCGGGTTGCACCCCGAGTCGCTGAAGTCCACCGGCTAATCTGGAAGCCTGTTCATCCAGCTCCCGAAAGCTCAAAACTTGGTGCTGATAATAAACCGCCGGGGCATCGGCCAGCCCCGATTCGATGGCAGGACGAAGCAACTCGTCGGCGAGATTCAACCTCTTTGGATAATCGAGAGATCGGTCATGAGCCGGGCGTGGCGGGATGAGCTCCGCCGGAGGGAGGTTATTCGCCAGGTCCTTTCTCATGGCCAAGACAGCTATTCAGACCTGGATTAATTATCATGTTGCAGCCATTCTGTAAAATCCCCCGGCTTGAGCCGGCGGACACCCACGGCGATTCCCTTGCAAACATTGACGTTCCTTGCCTGGGGTCAAGGCCCTTCACGGGGTTCTCCCCCCCACCTTGTAGGTTTCTCACCACAACCCGGATCGGCTCAGGTCAAGGAGTGGCCAGATGGCATTGCGCTCTCCTGATCGCTGGAGTAGTATTGTCCCGGTCAAAGCGCGTAAATCCACATGATTAAAGGAATTTTCTTATGAACTGGCTTCAAGCTTACGGCCCCGAATTGAACCTGGTCTCCAGTTGTGCAGTCAACATGCTGATCGGGGGCATCATGGCCATCTATATTCGGGAGCTCTACAAACGCTATAGCTCCACCCTATCCGATCGGGAATCTTTCTCAAACGTATTTCCCATGCTGACTCTAACGACGGTGGTGATCATCTATGTAGTTAAGTCTTCCTTGGCCCTTTCGCTCGGTCTCGTGGGGGCTCTGTCCATCGTGCGGTTTCGCGCTGCCATCAAAACACCGGAAGAGCTGGCGTACTTGTTCTTGTGCATCGGCGTCGGGCTGGCCCTAGGCGCCGAGCATCGCCTGCTGACCGTCGTTGCCCTGGTCATCGTCACTGTTTTCGTGGTGGGTCACCGCTTTTTGAGCCGCCGTCCCCGTAAGCACAACCTTATGCTGACTCTGACCGGAGATTCTCAGCGTTTCTTTCAGGGCACGGACTCGCAGGTTGTAGAAATGCTTTCCGGTATGACCAAGGGGCTCAGCGTTCAGCGGTTTGACCTCCAAGACGGCCAGGTCCAGTTCAGAGCCAACGTCTCCATCGGCAGCCCCGAAGAAACTGCCGCCTTCTTGGGCCAGATTCGGCAGAAGCTGCCTGATTTCCAGGTCTCCTACGTAAACCTGGATACGATGCTTTAAGCCTCGCCGCCTCCCGGAGGTGACGCCAGGGGACGACCTCCACAGTTGCTTTTTCCCCACACCCCCCCCTAGGCACGAGCGGCTCTGAGGCCGAAGCCTTTTATTTAACAGGGGTTTACGACACCCTCTCTTCCCCTTGACCCTGGCACGGCAATTGAATAAGCAAATCACTTGCAACAGGTGTGGCGCAGAACAGGAAAAATCCACTGACACGACCCGAGGTCGCAAGATGCAGCTTGCTGGCGAAGAGAATCAAGCTTCCACGGAAAGTTTGGAGTTAGCCGAAAAAAGAGTTTCGTTTATCGACAACAAAGGTTGTCCCAGCAAGCTGGTCGGCTCCCTCGTGCACGTCCCGCTTCCCGAAGTCCTCCAGGAGATCTCCGATCGGGAGCTCAGTGGAGATCTCCAATTCATCGCAAAGAATGCAGTTCGGACTCTCTATTTTGACCACGGTTTCGTGGTGTTCGCCGGAAGCAGCCGTCAGAAAGACCGTTTGGGTCCGCGCTTGATCCAAGCGGGAAAAGTCAGCAAGCGAGAGATCAAGCTGGCGGCTCGACTTCTGAAGTACAAACGCCGCATCGGCGAAGCCATGGTCGAAATTGGAATTTTGACCGAGGAGGATCTCGGGCAGGAAGTTGCACGGCAGGTGCGACAGATCATTTTGTCCCTGTTCTCATCCAAGGACACGGTGTTCAATTTCGACGAGAGAGAATGCAGCATCCCCATGGAGCTCCGTTTGAGCTTGTCCATCTATCGCATTCAATTGGAAGGCGTCCGGCGGATCACCAATGAGAAACTCATTCTAAAGGGACTGGGATCTCTGGATCGTCGGGTCCGACTCTCCGATCTGCCTCCCTTCAGCTTTGAAGATTCCGAGCTGTGGTCGGTCGAGCGGAAAGTGATAGGAGCAACCGAATTTGGAGCGGTCTTGCACAAGGTTCTGGATATCGTCGAGGAGGATAGAGTTCACACCTTGCGCGCCTTGTACGGATTGTTGTGCGCCGGGATACTCGATTTCGTAGATGGCGCCAAGAGGACGCTCAAAATCCAGGAAGAAATGGGAACCTTTCTGCTCTCCGACCTGGGTAAGGACAGCGGTGAGGCACCCACGTCGGATTTGAGACAGGAGGTGCTGCTGCAGTTCGACTCCTTGGAGCAGGCTTCGCCCTTCGAGCTGTTGGGGATAGAGGAGTCAGCCACCGAAGAAGAGGTTCAACGCGCTTTTGAAGAGCGCCAAGCGGAATGGCAGAAGAAACAAACTATCGTCGACACGGAGAAGACACTTTCTCTCAAAATTGAAGAAATCAAAACGAGAATTGCACGGGCCCACGCGCGGGTGCTTGCAGCAAAGAAGGCTGGAAAAGATCCCGACAAAGCTGTGGATTCGGTGGACGACGAAGACCAGGAAAACATCCTGTTCGCCGTCGATGTGCCGGAAGAAGACAGATTTTGCTCCGATCCCGGGCTTTTGGCCACCGAGAGTCCTACTCCGGAGGTGTCTTCAGCGGTTGCGGCGGAAGCCGACAGCGATACCTCCCAAACCGGATTCGAAATGGTCGAGGCTCGACCTCCCGAGGCGCCCTCTTCGGATGCACCGCAACCGGCCAGCCAAGTTGACAAAACGGATTTGAAGCGGGACGTCAAGCGGCTCCTTTATGACATAAAAGTCCGAAGAGCCATAAACGACGATGAAGGTGCGATCTCACTCTTGTACGAAATCGTCGAGCTGGAGCCCGGCAGTGTCAAGTTCGCAACGATGCTCGCCAATGCGCTGGCGGAACACCCGGTGATGTCCAAGCGGGCCGAGCGCCATTTCCGACGAGCGCTGTCCCTCGACCCGCAAAATGGGAAACTGCACTTTTCCCTGGGGCGGTACTACCAGTCTTTCAACATGAGATCCCGCGCTCTTGCCGAATTCAAAACCGCGCTACGCATTGATCCGCGACACGCCGACGCTCGAGCCGCCCTGGTCGAGCTCAAGGAAAACGGCGGCAGCTCGATGGACAAGTTCATGCACCGAGTCTTCGGCTGATCCCACGTCGTCCTCTGATTCGGCTGCCGTCTCCTCGGTCTCAAAATTGTCCGCATCCTATCTGTCGTAAACTCTTCCGCGAAAGAGCTTACCGCCGGACCATGAGAAGGTGCCAAGTCAGGGGCTGGAAAGCTCGAGTCCGGCGGGTAAAATTCCCCCCATGAAAGGAGTGGACTCATGCCAACAATGACCATTGGTTCCATTCGATGCGAAGCGGGCCGGAAGGCGACTGGTTTCGTCAGCGCGCTGGATCGGGTGGACGGCACCGAGCTCGGCATACCGGTGATACTGGTCTGCGGAAAAACCGATGGCCCCGTGCTTCTGATAGATGGAGGTATTCACGGAGATGAACAAGAAGGAGCCTATGCTATCTCGGCCTTTGCTAAAGAGCTCGATGCCGATAAGCTCCGTGGGGTCGTCATCGGGGTGCCGGTGGTAAACGTGGCCGCCTTCGAGGCGATGCAGCGTGGCAACCCTCGAGACCAGCACAGCCACGACATGAATCGATTCTATCCCGGTCGCGCCAATGGTTATTTGACGGAGCGCATCGCTTACACACACAACTCGATCATTGGATCGGCGGCCGACATGGAAATCGCCATCCACTCCGGCGGCAACATCTGTTACCTGGCCGAGAGCATATTCACCATTACGGAGGACGAGCGGAGCTTGGATCTGGCCAAGTCCATGGGACCGGGCTGGGAGATCGTTCTCGATGCGCCACGCTCCGTCGGCACTCCGATGGCGGCCATGGCCGATCGGGGCAAACCCGCCATCACCGTGGAGCTCGGAGGAAACGCCGCCACCATGCCGGAAGACCTTCTCAAAAACGTTTCGACCTTGAAGAATGCCCTCATCAATGTCTGTCGACACTACGGCATGTTGGAGGGCGAAGCAGAGTATGCCGAAGGGTACTGGCGTGGAAAACAGCGGGTGGTTCAGGCCTCGACGAGCGGCATGCTCGAGCCCAATCCGAACATTCCGCTGAAAAAGCCCATTCACCGGGGAGATCTTCTCATGAAAGTCTCCGACCTTTTCGGTAATCCGCTGGAGGACCTTCGCGCTCCCTGTGACGGCACGCTCTTCGGCTTCCGAACTTACCCGAGTGTTTTCGCCGGAGATTGGGTACTCTTCTGTGGCGACGCGACCTACGAGCCCGCGGAAGCTCCGTGATTCAAAATCCCCTGGCCCTTCCGGCTTTCATGTTCTTGGTGGTGGGCTTCTTCATCGTCAGATAAAAAGGTTACGATTTGACTCCAGCACAGATCTTGGAGGTTGCCGAATGATACCTCTGGCCGAGCGTATGGCGTCACTGACCGATGTTTCGCTGCCCGAGGAGTCAGCAGTCGAACACCACGTCGGTCCGTCGATGCTCGGCTCGATCGAGGAAGCGCTTCTAGGTGGCGAGACTCACTACACGGTTCGGCCGGGGATTCCCGAGCTGCGGCGGCAGATAGCCGCGGAGATCGAGCACAGGGGAGGACCGGCTGCTGACGCCGAGTGGCCGGAAGGCAACGTTTTGATCACCTCCCGTGATTCCGAGTCCCTTTTCGTCATCCTGCTCGGCCTTACCGTAACCGCCGGCGACGCGATCGTCTCCTCCAACGATCATTTCCCTCACGCCGCATTGTTTCGCTTGATGGGATTGGAGATTCGTAGGGAGACGCAGCCCACCGCCAACACGCGACTCATCTACTGTCGATCGCGCAATGCAAAGGAATGCAGAGGCGAACCGTCGTCCTTTCGAGCTTTTCCAAAACTTACGCCATGACCGGATTCCGGATAGGTTATCTCGCCGGTCCGAGCAATTTCATTGACGCCGTGGCACGCTTGAAATCGGTCCTCTCCGGCCCCTGTCTTCTGTATTCACAATACGCGGCTCTTGCCGCCTTCACCGGGCGTTGTCGGGTGATGATGGAAGGTTTAGACTCTCTCGATATCCCCTAGGGCCACCCCGGCGCCGGCTTTTTCATCTGGGCCGACGTTTCCCGATTCGGTATGCCTGCCGATGAGTTTTGCTGTCGGCTCCTGAACGAAGCCCGAGTGCTGTTGTTTCCCGGAACTTCTTTCGGTAGCGCGTGGCGCGACTATGTGCGAATCTCCCTCGTCCAGCCCGAGGAGCGTCTCGAGGAAGCCATCGAGCGCATCCGCCGTTTCGACGCCGCCGCGCAAGGAAAGGCATGAAGCTGAAGGCCGGGTAGCCATCGTCACTAGACAAGGAGCATTAATGAGCTTGAGTCCGCAAGAGAAGGAAGCTGCCATCAAGGAGCTGAAGACACTGCTGGGCGAAAATCTGTCGACGGCTCGAGCGGTTCGAGAGCATCACGGAAAAGACGAATCCTGGCACCCTCCTTCACCTCCCGATGCAGTTTGCTACCCACACACGTCCCACGAAGTCTCGGAGATTATCAAAATCTGTGCAGGGCATTCGATGCCCATCATCCCTTTTGGAGCCGGCACGTCCTTGGAAGGTCAGGTTCTCGCGACACAGGGCGGCGTCTCAGTAGATTTAAGCGGTATGGCAAGTATCGTCGCGGTGAACCCCGACGATCTCGATGCCACCGTGGAGGCAGGGGTGACTCGAAAAACACTCAATCATCACCTCCGCGATAGCGGTCTTTTCTTCCCCATCGATCCTGGTGCCGATGCAACGCTGGGAGGCATGGCCGCCACCCGGGCCAGCGGGACCAACGCTGTTCGTTATGGAACCATGCGCGAGAACGTTTTGGCCCTTACCGTGGTTTTACCCAACGGGGAGGTGATCCGGACGTCACGTCGAGCCCGCAAATCCGCGGCCGGCTACGACCTCACCCGTCTTTTCGTCGGCTCAGAGGGAACGTTGGGCATCATTACTGAAGTCACCGTTCGGCTGTATGGAGTTCCCGAGGCCATTTCCGCCGCGGTCGTCGGTTTTCCGGACATCGACCGAGCGGTGACAACCGTCATCATGACCATTCAGTTGGGGATACCGGTAGCGCGTATCGAGCTTTTGGACGAAGTGCAGATGGATGCGGTCAATAAATACTCCAATCTCGACTACACGGTTCAACCCACCCTCTTCCTCGAGTTTCATGGCAGCCAGGAAGCGGTCAAGGCCCAGGCGATCGAAGTGGGCGAGATCGCGCGGGAACAAGGTGGTGGCGAGTTCCTCTGGGCAACAGACCAGGCGGAGCGCGAGAAGCTTTGGCAGGCCCGCCACGACTCCTACTATGCAGCTTTAGCCCTCCGTCCCGGCTCGAAAGGCTTGACCACCGACGTTTGCGTGCCCATTTCCCGTCTGGCCGAATGCATCGCCGAGACGAAAAAAGATCTCGAGGCGAGCTTTCTCATCGCGCCTCTGGTGGGCCATGTCGGTGACGGCAATTTTCACCTGACGTTTCTCACCGACCCGAACCATCCCGCCGATCTTCAGGAGGCAGAGCGTCTCCACGAGCGGCTGGTTTTGCGGGCACTGGCCATGGATGGGACTTGTACCGGCGAGCATGGAGTCGGTCTGGGAAAGCGACGCTTTCTCGAAGCCGAGCACGGTAAAGCCTTGACCGCGATGCATGCGATCAAGCAAGCCTTCGATCCCGGAAACATCATGAACCCCGGCAAGATCCTGTAGCGGCTGATTAGTTTTGTGGCGCTTTTCTGGCTGGCCTCCCTGGAAGGCAGGCCTCACTGGCCAGTGGACTTCTTTTTATTCTCGGACCCTCTGGTGGCCTTGGTGCACACGCTGGCGTCCCGGAAGGTAGTGGGATTCCTTCTAATATCGCTGGCGTTTGTTGCACTTGCAGCAGTGGCCGGCAGGGTTTTCTGCAGCCACATCTGTCCCCTTGGAACCCTGATCGACCTCAGCGACCGTTTTCTGGCTCGCAAGCTCTAATACGCACACATACTGCCACAACGTACGGCTGCATGAACGATGAAGAGATGTATTATTCCTATATAGCATGATATAATAATGGTGTTGAAATAGATATCAATTACTTCTTATGAGAGGAGTCTAGCAATGGCAGCCACTAAGACTAGCGTCGCCATCGACACGAAACTCCTCGAACGCGCCAAAAAGCTCCTTGGCACGTCGACGGTGAGAGAGACGATACACCTCGCGTTGCTCGAGGTGCTCCAGAACCGAGCCAGACACGATGAGGTGGATGCGCTGTCAGCCATGAAGGGCCTGGACCTCGCCGACGATGAGGTGATGTCTGGAGCGTGGCGCCCGTGAGCGCAAGGTACCTGTTGGACAAGAGCGCTCTGGCACGCATGATCCGTGCCCCAGTCCGCCGACGCCTGGCACCTATCATCGAGACAGGTGCAGCCGCGACCTGTGCAATTGTCGATCTCGAAGTGTTGTTCAGCGCACGCGCCTACGAGGACTACGTCGAGACCAGGCGAAGGCGAGGCCTCGCTTACCACCGGGTTCCCCTGACGGACGAAACCTTCCAAAGGACGCTCGATGTCCAGCAGGAACTGGCCAAGATCGGTCACCACCGTCTGCCGATTCCAGACCTGATCGTCTCGGCAGCCGCGGAGCTGGCGTCGTTGACTGTGCTGCACTACGACAGCGACTTCGACACCATTGCCCGAATCACAGGGCAACCCATGGAGTGGGTTGTGGAGCGCGGGAGCGTTCCCTAGCAAGCTCCTCAATCTCTGTTCGTCGGGCTGAGGTCCGTCCTTTTCACCAGCAATCTCTTATTGCCCCCTCATTTCTCCCTCGTTTCTGGGGATTCGCCTCATCAAAAAGATACTCACGCTGCCAGCCGGTTCACTTCACATTTCCGAGGACAGAGCTGGCATTTCTCGTAAATCTTCCACAGTTCCTTCTCGCGTTCAGCAAGTTCCCCGGTGCGCTCCAATTGCAGGTAAGCGGGCTCGAATTTGTCGAAAACCCCGGGTTTTACAGAATCGGCCCGGGATTTCTGCAGGGGATTGAGTGCAAGAGCACCCGCGGTGGCCAGCGTGCTCTCCAGGAACTTGCGCCGCGAGCAGCTCATTCCAAGCTCCCTTCCGAGGATTTACCCTCGCGAATCGGACGGGACAATGTAAAGATACCAGATCCTTCGTGTGGCAACTGGACACTAATACCGGAATAAGGAACGAATCATGAAGAGAAGACATTTTCTCGAAGCAATCGGGGCCACATCGGCAACCGCACTTTGGAGTCCAACCGCCCAGGGTCGTTCCAAGGCCCGCAGCCAGAATCGCAACAGGGTAAGAATGATCCTGGACGTGGATTCCGTGGGCGACGATATTTTGGCGCTTTATTTTGCAGCGGCTCATCCCGACATCCATTTAGAGGGTGTCACCACCCTCAATGGCGCTTCGGGAAGCCTCGAACAAGCCAACCGCGTGGCATTGAGATCGCTGGATATCGCTGAAGCCCGCCATGTCCCGGTTTACCCGGGGGCCGAAGGGCCGATCGTCGAAAAAACGGAAGCGGAAGCAGCGGCACCGGTCCATTTCGAAAAGACTCTTCAGAAGTTTGGTGAAAGGTTGAAGGAGTTCAATGCTCCCGCCGAGCCTTCGACCCGAGCGCCGGAGACGGAAAACGCCGTGGACTACATTATTGATAGCGTCAAGAGCAACCCCAACGAGATCACCCTGGTGGCAACGGGGCCTCTAACCAACGTGGGGCTGGCACTCGATCGAGCTCCAGAGATATCTAGACTCGTCAAAGAGTGTTTGATCATGGGAGGTGTTTTTACCGTCCCGGGTAACATCACGCCTGTGGTTGAGTACAACATCTGGGCCGATCCAGAAGCGGCCAAGATTGTCTTTAACGCCGGCATGGAGCTAACTGTTGTAGGCCTGGACGTTTGTGAACACAACAGTGTGGCCGATGCGATGATGACGCGAGACGATTTGTTCGATCTCGCCTCGAGCTCCAGCGCAGCCGCAAAAGATATCTGTACCCGCTTCCCGATTTATATCGATATATGGCGAGAATTCTTTGGTCTGGTGGGCTTTCCGATGGATGATGTCATTGCAGTTGCATTGGCCATTGACAAAACCCTGTGTGAAACATCCGAACCCCTGCAGGTTGATGTGGAGCTCGCCGGAGACTTGACCCGAGGGCAAACTATCGCTTATGAAGGAAACCAGATCTTTTTGCGCGAATTCCCTCATGCCCCCAGGACTCGAATCTGCAGAACGATTGACGGCAAGCGGTTCATGACCCTGTTCAAAGAAACGATCAGCGGCAATTTAGAAGTTTGATCAACGGAGTAAGAACATGGAGATTCTCGGCATTGATGTGGGTGGAACTGGAATCAAGGGGGCCGTGGTAGACACGAAAAAGGGGGTCTTGATTACAGACCGATATCGCCTTTTGACTCCCCAACCTCCAAAGCCCAAACCGATGGTGGAAACTGTCGTCGAGATCGCCAAGCATTTCGACTGGAAGGGACCGGTTGGGTGCGGCTTCCCGGCAGCGGTCGTCAAAGGGGAGGTGAAAACCGCTTCCAACATCTCCAAGAACTGGATTGGCCGCAACATCGTAAAGATGCTTGACGAGTCAACCGGATGCCGATGCATCGTGCTCAATGACGCGGACGCGGCAGGAATTGCTGAAATGCGCTTTGGTGCCGGGAAAAAGCGTGACGGCCTAACTATCATTGTCACACTGGGTACCGGGATCGGCTCGGCGATGTTCATGGATGGAAGGCTCATACCGAACAGCGAGCTCGGTCACATCGAAATCAACGGAAAAGTGGCGGAGCCCTGGGCGGCGGCGATCGTTCGCAAAAAGAAAAAACTGAGCTGGAAGGACTGGAGCCAGCGTATCGACACCTACCTCAAACGGCTGCAGGTCTACTTTTGGCCCGATTTGTTCATCATCGGAGGCGGGGTCAGCAAGAGGCACGATGAGTTCTTGCCTTTGCTGACCGTCCAATGCGAGGTGTTACCTGCGAAGCTCCGAAACGAAGCCGGCATCATTGGAGCGGCCTTGGCGGTGGAGATTGGATCTGCATCAAATAAAACACATACCCATAGTAAGCGGAATAGCTCTTGAACAGGTCGATCTCTTTTTGCTCTTCTTCGAGCACGGCCATGGCTTTGGCATTGGAGCGGTACTTTTCCCGAAGCGCGGTGAGCTTGCCTTCAATGGGATGGTAATAGTCCGTCCACCAATCCGATTCATGAATCGTGAAATGCCCCACCACCTCGTAGTCCGCTCTTCGGATCACCTCCAGGTTATCACCGATACCCTGTATGGCCGGGTAGGCCTCATCCCAGAATTCCCTTACCGGTGCGGGGACCTCCGGCCTTAACCAGGACACTTCCGTGACGGCGAGATAGCCTCCGGGCTTTGCCAAGGAGCGCCATTTCCTCAGCCCATTCTCGAAACCCATGATGTAGATAGAGCCTTCCGCCCAGATCAAATCGAAAGTTTGGCTTTCGAACCCGAGAGCGTTCATGTCTCCGCTCAGCGTCTCGATCCTGTTGGCAAACCCTTGCTTGGCCGCCCGTTTGTCGAGTTGGTCCAGAAAGGGCTGGTGGTTGTCTACAGCCACGATCGTCCCGTCGGTGAGACGGGCCAGATCCAGGGTCTGCATCCCCGGGCCGCAGCCCACGTCGAGAAT
>SDBT01012947.1_pt1 | contig 13380 bp, 12 predicted proteins | sample 2277101 | NCBI WGS metagenome assembly SDBT01 (sample SAMN10404973, study PRJNA504765) | marine sediment metagenome | isolation source: marine sediment core GS10_PC15, 103 cmbsf | place: Arctic Ocean: Southern Knipovich Ridge | collected 2010 | reverse complement strand
AAATACTCCTTCCCGAGGTGGATGCAATTTATTTAAAATTTTGAAAATTCCTCCAGAAATAATAATGATTGAAAAAGTGAACAAAAATAAATTACCATAAATATTTAGTGGGACTAACAGCCAAAAATACCATTCTGCTTTTATATTAAAGACGTAAAATTCATTTCCTGTCAGAAGAAAATAAAGTGAATTTAAAAACCAAAAATTTGCTATAATTAAAATAATACCACCCAAAAACAGTTGAACTAAAATTATTAGGGTAAACGACGTCTTAAAAACTCCAGAGGTTGATATATATTCAACATCAAACTTGGATTCGAGTTCTTCATCCACTTTAGTTCACTCAATTTAGTATCAATCTGTTTATAATATATATCACAAAAGAATAAATATATATTGATTAATTTGATAAGTTAAATATTTAATATTTTAATACGTGATTTCTTCACATTTTAAGAAAAAGAAATTAATATCTTAAATAAAAAACAGTTAAAAAACTAAATTTCTATTATATAAATATTATTATAAAATAAATTATTTAAAATTGTAAAAACCAAATAAATTCATACCAGATAGTAAAGGTATGCTTTAAAATATAAAAGGTGAATGAAAACTGAGCATAGATTGGGCCAAAGCGGAAGAAAAGCCCGAGAAAAAGCAAGCTATTGGGGGTAGAGTCTTATTAGATCTGCGCGCGAAAGTTAATGACTTAGAAAAACAATTATCTGAAACCAAATCTGAAATAACACAAACTAAGGGATCATTAGCATCGATTGCTGTAGAATTGGATGACGCAAAATCTCTCGCTGATTCAAGTTCATCAGAGCTTGCTAGTGTTAAATCTAACCTTGATTCAACTACATCTGAACTTAATGGAACTAAAGCTACTCTTGAGTCTACATCCTCTGAACTTAGTGAAGCTAATTCATCAATTCAAGAAAAAGATGGAACAATTGGTGAGTTAAACTCGAAAATAAGCGAATTTGAAAGTAAATTATCAGGTTTATCGGATAGTTTATCCTCCGAATTAGATGTAACAAAGGGTAAAGTTTCTGAAATGGAAGGAAAGTTAAATGAGGCAAATGCTTCACTTTCTGCTAAAGACGATGAAATTGCTAAAATAAAAGCTGAACAAGAATCAAAAGACGGAGAAATAAATAGTTTAAAAGCCGAGTTAGAGAATAAATCTTCTGGAAGTGAATCTGAACTTACTAGTTTAAACTCACAAGTAGCTGAATTAAAAGGGAAAATTAATGAATTAACTAGTTCAATATCAGAAAAAGATTCTCAACTTGAGGAACTTAATAATTTACTTCTGGAAAAAGATAAGCAATTAAATTCTCAAAAAGCGCAATTTGAAGAAGTAGAAACTGAGTTGAGTGAACTTAAACCTCCTGAAATAGGCGCTGATCGTGGATTTACAGCTTCTGAAGAAAGAACAACATGTCCTATGTGTGGAGCTGTCGGATCCAACATAAAAACTGTTGAAGATAAGAAGAAAGTCTTAAGCTATGTCGGACATATTCCGATGTACGCCAAGAAGAATGTATGTAAAAAGTGTGGCTACGAGTTTTAATTTTTTTTTATTCTTTTTTTATTTTTATTAGTTTAAGTCATATTTTTCATTAAAATATAATTTAAATGAATTATTGAAAATTTTAATATAGTCTCTTACTTAATAATAAAATTATGGAACTCAATTTAAAGAAGAAGTTTATAGGGACTCTATCACAAAAAGAATTACTTAAACTTTATCAGAAACATGTTAATGGTCCTAAGGTACGTATTTTTAAAAGATTTGGGTTGGCGGTTATACCCGGGGAAAGAAATGGGATAAGATTCAAAACTTTATCCGGAGCAAAACCAAATGAGCCCCCGCTGGAAATAATTAATTGCCGATCAAGTGGTGGTGTTTTTAATTTGGGGCATCACAATCCTAGAATTGTCCAATTTTTAAAAGATGCTTTAGATGGAGGATTAGACTTGGGAGATCACATGCTTCTTTCTGAATGGCGCGCAAAATTAGGTAAGAAATTAGCGGAGTTGATGCCTGGTGATATCTCGAAAACTACATTTGGAGTTAGTGGAGGGGAAGCAATAGACACAGCCATTAAATTTTCAAGAGCTTACACAAAAAAAAGTGGTTGTATTTCAGCCATCGGAGGCTACCATGGACATACAGGTTTTGCTCTTCTTACAGGAGATCCAGACTTTAAAAAGACTTTTTTATGGGATAATCCCAATTTTAAACAAGTTCCTTTTGGAGATGCAGATGCGGTGAGAAAAGCTATTGATGATAATGTTTCCTGTGTTATTTTAGAAACAATACCGGCAACCGCTGGGGTATTGATAGCACCAGAGGGCTATTTTGCAGAAGTTAGGGAGATATGTGATGAGAGAGGAACTATGATGATTATTGATGAGGTCCAAGCAGGATTAGGGCGCACAGGGCATTTTTGGGCGATTTATGGTGGTATGTATCCTAATGAAAAAGTGGTTCCTGATTTCATGGTATTAGGTAAGGGTATGAGTTCAGGAGTATATCCTTTATCTACATGCAGTTACAAACCTTTTATAGAAAAAGCTGTCTTCAAGGAGGATCCTTTTATTCATATTTCTACAACAGGCGGCTCAGATTTGGGCTGTGCAGTAGCGTGTGAAATGTTGGATATCCAATCTGATCCAAAGTTCTTAGTTCATGTTAAAGATATGGGAAAATTATTTGGTAAAGGTTTAGAGGAAATAGCAGAGGATAATTCTGATTTAATTAAGGAAGTAAGGGGGAGAGGATTAATGTGGGGTGTTGAGTTTTATAAAGAAGAGGATAGCCAATTAAGTATGTTGACAATAGTAAAAGAAGGTGTTCTTCTTAATTATTGTGGAAATAAAAAGGATACTCATATTATTATGCCTCCGTTAATAGTAAAAAAAGAAGAGATTGAAGAAATTTTAGACAAAATACGATGTGGAATATTAAATCTAAAAAAAATGAAGAAAAAGTAAATTTTATCTAATTTAAAATGGATTTAGAGAAACTGTTTAAGCCAAGATCAATGGCAGTAGTGGGAATTTCAAAGCGTAATCTTCTAAGTCCAGGGAGAATAATTTTATTAAAAAATGAGTTCGAGTTAAATGTCAAAGTTTATGGTATTCATCCTGAAGCAGGAGAACTTGAAGGTATTGAATTATATCATAGTCTAGATGAGTTGCCCGAAATTCCAGATGTACTTGTTATTGCCGTTGGAGCAGATGATACGTTAGAATATATACAAGAATGTGCTGATTTAAAAATACCCGCATGCATTATCATTGGTGGAGGTTTTGCAGAAATTGGTGGGAAAGGTATAGCACGACAGAAAAGACTTGAAAAAGTAGCTTTCGATAATGATATTGCTGTTCTTGGACCTAATTGTATTGGTGTATATGCTCCTCCTTTAATAGACACTATATTTTTACCAACGGAACGCCTAACAAGACCTCCAAAAGGATCAGTTGCCTTGATTAGTCAGAGTGGAGGGGTACTGATTGACCAATTTTTTGTAAAATTTAAAGAGCGTAATATTGGCGTATCGACAGCAGTTTCTATTGGAAATCGAGCAGTGGTTGATGAAACTATGCTCTTGGAATATTTTAGTAAAATTGATCCTGAAACGTCGAACATTGCGTTTTATCTTGAAGGATTCAAGGATAATAAAGCTCGACAATTTTTACAACTAGCAAAAGAATCAGAAGATACAATAATCACCTATTTTGGGGGAATAACTGAACACGGGAGACTAGCAACTCAATCTCATACCGCAAGTTTAGGTAGTAACTACAAAATCCTTTCATCTGCATTAAAACAATATTATATTATACATCCTCACTCTGAACGAGAATTGCTCACGTATTTAAAGGTATATGACGTTCTCTCTCAACGTAAGAAACCTTTCGGTGAAAACACGATCCAATTTGGAAACGTTGCGATATTATCAGTTTCAGGTGGGCATGGAGTACTGTGCTCCGATATGCTCAATAAATATGGTTTAAACCCCGTAAAATTCTCGGAACAGGAAAAGAGTGAAATGGCTGATCTCCTAAATCCTGTTGCTCGTGAAATAGGAACCTTAAATAATCCAATAGATTTAACAGGCTCAGTCCTAGATATGGATATTGAAAATATTATTCGCTATTTATCTGATATTGAGAGGATTGAGTGCATAATATTACTTTTACTTCCTTATCCCCCTAATATCTCGTTTCAAATCGGAAGAAGAATTGCAAATATTGTTTCTAATAAAAGAAAACCTCTTATTACCTTTCTCCCCTATGTAGAAAAATATTCTTTAATAATTGAATCATTAGAAATTGCAAACATACCAGTCTTCCATAGCATTAAAGAGGCTGTTCAAGCAGTTTCAGCATTAAAATTACGCACTAAAATAAACAACCTCAAAAAATATCCTAATTATTGGGGACTGATAAGATGAAATAAAAAAATCCATTTTTTTTTTAATTTATTATGATTATACAATTTTAATAAGATATTAGGGTAAAAATTATGAAGTTAGGTATAAGTTCTTTTGGTCATCTTGTAGATAAGGCGCTTCGTGGAAAATATAAGTCTACAAATGAATTGTTAATCACTTCAACAGAAGCAGCTTTTAAGTTTGCAGAAAAAAACAATGTTGAATATGTTGAAGTAATGTTAGAGCCTCCAGCTATATATACGAGTGAAAATAAAAAAAGATTTGTAGATCTTTGCAATTCCTACTCGTCAATAACTAAGCAAATACATGCAACATTAACAGATGTATCTATGTGTTCTTATAATATTAATATTTCTAGAGCATCAGTTAAATCATTTATAGAGGCCGCTGAAATATGTGAAGAAATAGGTGCAAAAATTTTAACTGTTCATCCCGGGAATGGCCATTATTTAATAAGTTCAATCAGAGAATATAATAGGAAACAATTAATTAAGGCGGTTAATGAATTATTGGATGCTACAGCTAATTTAGATGTTAGCATATGCATAGAAAACATGACTAAAGAGACGTACATGTTAGGAGATGAAATTGAAATAGAAGAGTTCTTATCAAATTTAAATCGAGATGATATCTTCTTAACATTTGACTCTGCGCATGCTTGGGAGTGCGATATGAATTTTGAATCATACTGGGAAAAATTTCATAAATACGTAAGAAATATTCATTTAGCTGATATTACAAATGATGAAAAAGATATGCACCCCCCATTAGGCACTGGAAAAGTTGATTTTCTAAAATTTCTAAATTTGGTTAAAAAATACAAATATAATGAATTAATGATTATAGAAATAGTCACAGGCAGAGCCCTCCGTGAAAGTATTGAATTCATAAATAAGCTGTTGTGAATTATTATGTGACATCAATAAGTTTTTCAATTTTTTTTATCGACTTTGTCACATAATCTGTATCATTAATTGAAATTTCAATAGCATTTTGAGGGCAAATTTCCACACATCTTCCACAACCACGACATTCCTTGCTAATTTGAGCATGATTTTCAATTAATTGAATTGCATCGACAAAACAAATTCCTTTAGTACATGTACCGCATCCTATACATTTATCTGTAACTTTAATCTCCAAACCGGGCATTTTTTGAATTTTTGAACCGATTTTAGTAGCTAAAATGGGCGCGATTCGCCATAGGCAACAACAAGGATCACAATTACAAATACTTAATAGCTTATCTCCCGGTTTTACTCCTAACCATTGCTTGTCTAATCTATTTCTTCCAAGCATATGTACTAATCCCGCTTCTTTACATTTCCGTATATGATCAAGAGCCTCATCTTTCGAAACTAGGCGTCCTAATTGAGAATTAATTCCTAACACTGCTTCTCCTAAAAATAAACATCCAAGACTTATAGGATAATCTTTACATTGCATCGAATCGCGACATATACAGAAATTCATGATCCAATGATAATTTGCCTTGTTAATAAAATATTCTAACACTTGAGATGGTAATACCATATCGTCTTCTTTATTTAATTCTTTATTCACTTGAATGACATTATCTTGTGTAAGATATATGATACCATCTCCTTCGAACATAGCCAAATCAATGACTTTACGAAGAACTGGAATCCTAGTTAATTTAGCGATAAATCTAATATTTGGAAACGTCTTTTTTAGTAGTTCCACAAACCACAGGGGTCTCAATTTACATCAAATATTTAATAAAAAATTATTATTATTATTATTTCTTTTCATTCTACATAAATTTTAACTTGAAGTGATAACAAATCGTAAACAGATTCAATTTATTTTTATAAGCACCTCATTATTTGAAAAAGATATTTTAAAAATATAAAGAAATATTAATTTAAATTTAAATTAAATCTAATATAGATTTATTACACTAATTAGAGTTTGATTATTATGAATATTAATATTGATTTACTGAAAGAATTTGAAAATTCCCTTGACACTAGGCACCCTGAAAAAGGAAAGATCCCCATTAATATTTTGGGTTGGGGTGAAATTACTTTAGTTTTTGAAATTATTGATGATCCCGAGCATCTTGCTTATAAGAGACTACCAGTTTTTAAAAATGAGGAACAAGCACAAGAGAATGCACGAATTTTTAAAGAATATAATAGAATTTTAAAAGAAGATCTTAATATTAATACGCCCCCTTTTGAAGTTGTATGGTTTAAAGACGATAAAGAAAAAATTGCGTTTTATAGCGTTCAGGAGAAAATTCTCTCTGAATCTGTGGGTAACAAGGTGATTCATCAAGTTAATGAAAAAGAAGTCGAAACTTTAGTACTTCTCGTAATGAGAGAAATGAAAAAAGTGTGGAGCTTTAATAGAGACCATGAAAATTTAGATGTGGGATTAGATGGGCAAATTTCCAATTTTGCGGTAGCTAACTACGATCCGAAGAATCCTGTAGTTGATGAAAATTCTAAATTACTCTATATTGATACGGTTCCACCATTTTATCGTGAAAACGGTGAAGAAGCTATGGAAATTGCGCTATTAACAACTGGCACGCCATGGTTTGTAAGAGGAATTGCAAGAGCTTTTTTTCTTCAAGACATCATTGATGGATATTATGATTGGAGAACTACTACTATAGATCTCATTGCGAATTTCTTCAAAGAACAGAGACCGGAGCTTGTTCCAGGATTAATAGAAGTAATTAATAAATTTTTTAACGAAGAAGCAAAAGATTTTGAAATAGAACCAATAACATTTAAAGAAGTTGAAAAGTATTATAAAACTGATAAATTTATCTGGAAACTATATCAAGGTGGTAGAAAATTTGATAGATTCATCAAAACTAAAATACTACGTAAGAAATATCCATTTTATTTACCCGGGAAAATTAAAAGGTAAAAATAATTAAATGTTTTTTAATAATTAAGTTTAAGAATATGGGATATAAACCGAAAGTCTATCTGACATCTAATGTTTTTACTGGTCAAGAAATCGGCTCCAATGAGAGAATTACCCACTCTATAAAAGATAAAATTAAAAATCTGAACACTAAACTTAATGAAATCTCCATTTTAAAACATTTTATGGGAAGATTTCCAACATCCGATGAAATTAAAGAAGAAATAGAAGGCTTTAATCCTGATTTATTGGGTTGTCATCTGAGTCACCCTATCCTTTCAGATGTATTAGATGGTTCTAATATATTTGGGGTTTCAACATCCACAGCAGGCTATAATCACATTCAACGTACAAAAAGTGACGATATTATAATAACTCATACTCCCGGTGTATTACATGAGACTGTAGCGGATTATACGGTTGCTCTAATTTTAACTAATTTGAGGAATTTAATTGACCTTCATAATTACGTATGGAATAATAAATGGTTACCCGGAGATAAATGGGACTTGGATCAAAGCCTATCTTCTGTAATCGACAATAAAGTATTAGGGATAATTGGTCTCGGTGAAATAGGTACTGAAGTAGTGAAGCGATTATATCCATGGGGTTTAAGAATCATTTATTATGATAAAAATCGGTGTTATGATGCTGAAGAACTTTATCCTAAATTAGAATATAATGATGACCCTCAAGATATATTTAGAGAGGCAGACATAATAAGTCTTCACATCCCGCTAAACAAATCAACAGAGAAGATCATTAATAAGGATTTGTTAAAATTAATGAAGAATGACGCTTTGTTGATAAATACAGCAAGAGGAGGTATTGTAGATATTGATGATTTGCTTAATTTACTGGAAAAAAAAGAGATTCGTATTAACTTCTCTTTTGATGTATACCCTCAAGAACCTATTGATACTGAAACTCTTGAAAGATTTAAAAAAATTAAAAAAGAACAACCTGAAATAAGAATGATCCTTATGCCTCATAATGCATCTGCTGACGCAGATACCAGAGGTAGAATGGTAATTTTACTTTTAGAAGATCTTATCAGCCTTATTGAATCTTCTAGTATTGAAGATTTAGCTAATGTTAATATCATTCCAGAACATAAAAACCAATTATCTAATAAAAAATGGCGAATTTATAGTTATTGGAATAAAAAAAGTATGCAATGATTCTGAATGATAAGAGCTTTTATTGCTTTAGAGTTAAAAGATCAGGAGACAGTGGAGAAGATTCAATCTTATGGACAAAGATTGAAAATCAACCAACCGAATCTAAAATTAGTTGAACCACAAAATCTGCATATGACTGTTAAATTTTTAGGAAACATCAAAGAATCAATAGCCCCGAGAATTTATGAATTTTTAGAAAAAGAAATTAATAAAAAATTATTTCAGAATAAGACCTATCAATTCGACCTGATAGGAACTGGGCAATTTAGAAAATACTCCGTGCTTTGGATAAAGTTAAAAGGAGACATACAATTTCTACAAAAAATTAAAGATGTAGTTGAAACTGTGTTATATAACCAGTTAAAAATCGAGAGAGATAAGCGGACACAGTTTAAACCTCACCTAACAATAGCTAGATTAAAGTCTAACAAAATTAATTTTAAAAATTTTGAAAGTTTTAAAAATCTGATTAATGACAATAAGAACTTAGAATTCGGTTCCTTTAACATAAATGAAATAAAATTTAAAAAATCAGTTTTAACTCCTAAAGGCTCAATATATTCCGATCTGGTATATTAAATATGAAAACTGCACCAATAAAGGCTATCGTATGGGACCTTGATGGAACCCTAATTCACTTTAAGATTGACTATATAAGAGCTAGAAGAGAAGCTATTAGGATTCTAAAAAAATACAATGTTCCCAAAAATCTCTTAACTGTTAAAGGCAGTATATTAGAAAACGTAAGCAAATCGCGGGAATACTTCAATTCTAATAAAATCTATGAATCTCAAAAAATAACACAGATTATAGATGAAGTTGATCACGAAATAAATAAAATTGAATATGAAGCGGCCTTACAAGCATCACATATTGATGGAATTGAAGAGGTTCTTGAATTTGTCGAAAAACAAAATTTAAAACAAGCAATTTTTACATTTAATACTCATAGGAATGCCGAAGTTTCTCTTCAAAAAGTAAATTTAATGAAATATTTTGAACTAATTGTTGGAAGGGATAATGTAGAGAATATGAAACCTCATCCCGATCACCTTCTATCAATTTGTAAAAAACTTGATGTACTCCCGTCAGAAATTATTGTAATTGGAGACAGTTCTAGAGATATCGAAGCTGCCCTTAATGTCGGAGCAAAATCTATCGCAATAAAGAATAAATTATTCAATTTATCTAAAATTGAAACTTTCCAAAGAGCCAATCTAATAATTGAAGAAAATGAGATCCCTCTGAAACTAATCAAATCATTAGAAGAATTGTTGCTTATATGAGAAAAATTAATTATAAATAAGATTTAAAATATTAATGACTTGTTCTTAATTCAAAAATAAAATAAAAATTAATAAGATATCTAACATAAAAATGAAAATTATCTATAGCCTCGACGTCCTTAAGCCGCACATCCCAGACAGTTCATATCTTGCTCATGAACTGAAAAATATTGAAGGAGTTTCCTATGTACAAATTAAAGTGGATGAAATAGATCAAAAAACAACCTCAGTGTTTATTAGAATTAAAGGTGTAGACGTTACGTTAGAAGATATTACTGATAAACTTGAATCCCTAAATTGTGCACTCCATAGTGTAGATGAAGTGTCAATCCAAGATGAGGAAAGTTAAATCTACTATAACAATTTTTTTTTCGAGAATCAAGCAATAACTATAAAAATAAAACATTAATTTCTCATAATAAAAAAGAGATTAAGTATGCCTATTCCAAGCGTGGTTAATATTCTCCAAGAAGATGGGACTATTAATGATGAGCTTGACTATGCTTTAATGAACTACCTACTTAAAAATAGAGGGGTGGGGTATACAGCGTGCCAACCTTCTTTGGTGGAATTAGAAGGTGGTAAAAAAGCAATTAAAATGAATGTAGATAATACTCTTATTGATAAAAATAATCAATTAATGGGTATAGGAATTGTCGGGACTTTATTTATTGATTCTGAAACTCTACAAGTAATCTATTGTACCCCTAAAGAAGATCTTGAGAATAACATTGAAAAATTGATATCCGCAGGATATAAGCCTCAACCACGACAAAGAGGAAAATATTAATCTTCTTTTATCATATCTCACCTTTCAGCTTAATTAATATTAAAATTTATATCCCTATCTAAATGAAAATTTTAGAGTTACATTATATTTTAGCACGGTTCAATCCTTCTAATAAAAAATATATTACTTCTAATATTTCTTAGTTTATCGGTAAAAAATGACAAATCAAATTGAAGGTATTACTAAAGACTTAATTCGGGAATATTTGTTAGATGAAGGTTTATTGAGAAAAAATGTTAAAGATCCGAAAGCTGAATTTGGATTTCAATTTTCTTTTCCTCCTGGACCAATGGGCAAAATTATGTTTGTAATTAAGCCAAAAGATAGAGATTTACTTATTGTCACTATAGGTACTCAAATTTCAGAACAACACATTAGTGCATTAAATTCATTAGATGAGAGTAGAAAAATGCAATTTTGGATGGATTTAAGAAAGTTCTTTCTCTTGAAAGATGTGTTTTTTCGAATTGACATCCGGAACCATAGATATGAAATAAGTGATCAAAAGTTTTTGAATAATAATTCGATTTCAAAGAATTCCTTTTTTAAAAGTATTAGAAAAGTATTTAACAGTGCTGCCTATAGTAATATTATATTAGGTCAATATTGTTCGGGATTAATAGAAGCGGAGGATTTTAATCAATCTAAAGAGAACTCCTCTGGTTCAGATTTTTCATTATATTCTTAAAATATTCAATTTAAGAATTTAAATTTTGAAAACTAACTTAGTCTATCTGATAAAATACAGAAAATGCTAAATTTCATATAATGAGAAGATATCTTTATGAGAATAATAAAAAGCGAAAAAAATCAAATAGACTAGTTTTGATGTATTATTTGCATAATCTAAATTTGGTGGATCTAATTATTTCATACCACTATGAAGTATTTCCAAAAATTAAATATTTATATAAAATGAAATGCACTATAATCTTGGGTTTTTTTAGGTGAGTATATATGGACAGTAAAAAAAGTGAATCTGATAATTTGGGTTGTCCTATTGAGTGTGATATTGGTATTAAAAATGAAGAAAATTTTATGAAAAAACATTTTGAGAAATCTAAAAGACAAAAAATCGCTTTTAGATACCCTAAAAAGAATTTAATTTCAAAAAATAGACGTATTGTAATGTTTAATAAAGTAGATAATACACTCAAACGGACAGTCTTACAAATTGATAAAAAAATAAAAATTATATTTCCATTAAATGATAATGATAATGCTGGAACTAAGCTTATAAAAAAGCTCCTTAACATAATTCATAGTAATGAGGTTAATATTGTCATATTACATCGGGATAAATTAAATAATCGGTTTGGTTTTTCTTTTATTAAAGGTCAGAATAAATTTCGCCATTCGAATTCAAACAACATTTCTATTCGAAATCTTGTAAAAATGTTGGGAGTCACGCGAAATACTTTATCAGATTGGTTGAAATTTATTAAACAAACAAATTCTAAACCTGCAAAGTATGATTATAAGGCAGGTATGAGAGAATCAATTCTTAATAAAATTAAAACTCGAATAAATGAAGTGTTTTATTATGAAACTACTCTAACTATATATAAATATTTGATTCATGCTATTCAAGATTTTGAAAATTTTATTAGTAGCAATAATAAATTTCAAGAAGGATTAATTTCAATTTTTAATAGGCATCAACTTAAGACTCTTGATTGTAATATTGATTCAGAGCCTTTAACTAAAACTGAAATTTCTAGATTATTAGGAATGAATGACTTTTATATTTCTTCTTTAGGTTATTGGGGAGAACATGAAAGATTTTCAAAATTTTTTAATTTATTGACTAGAGTCTATCTTATTGATTCAAAAGAATTGTTTTTGAAGAAAATTAGGAAAGAATCTCATAGATTAGTATTTAATACATTAAAAGAGAGAGGAATGTTAATTGAGAGTCTGAGAAGCACTTTTAATATTATAGTATATAGCTTAGTTGCACTTTCTAAAACCAAGACTAACGCAAGTGGAGGTAAGTTCGTAGTTGTTTCATTTACTGAATTAAGTAAAATAATATCCTACAGCGATTCGAAATACCTTCTAAATGAGAAATTAAAAAATGGATATTATATTAGACCGATTCAAGTTCGAAGAATTATTAAAGAACTACGTAAAAATTATTTCAATGCAGAAAAAATATGTAGAGGTATAATTTTAAAACTTAAGAATTATGCCAAGAACAATTTTAAATCAAGAAAAAGATTCATCAATTATTTTATATATTTCGAAGAATTAAAGATTCTTCATTTAAAAGAACTCTTTGATATTACATTGGGATTAGATGTTTATAAACTAAGGTTTATAAAAGAAGAGAGAAACGAACGTCCAACTGAATTTGTCAAGCGTATAAAACGTCATCACTTGGATAAAGATCTGAAATGTTATTTAATCTTTGATTTTGATAAAGATAAACAAGTTCTTGTTTTCAAATTAGTAACTCTTCCCAGATCCTCTCATTGGGAAATTCACGATTCAGATGATTTCAAACAAGACACATTAATAATAAATAGTCGTTTAAAACATCTTTTCCAATTAGTTTCATGCAATTATAATTCAAGCTTGGATTATAATAAAATATTTGAAAAGAAATTTCGTTCTAAAAGAGCTGTTTGGTATGGTTTACGAACCAAAGTCATAGAACAATTTACTGAAAGGTGGATAATGTATAAAAAAAATGATATTGATTTTTATAAACAATTTTATCCTAAATTTTACGGGACATTCAAATTTAT
>SDBT01012946.1_pt1 | contig 13380 bp, 16 predicted proteins | sample 2277101 | NCBI WGS metagenome assembly SDBT01 (sample SAMN10404973, study PRJNA504765) | marine sediment metagenome | isolation source: marine sediment core GS10_PC15, 103 cmbsf | place: Arctic Ocean: Southern Knipovich Ridge | collected 2010 | reverse complement strand
GATAAGAGACATTATGGAGGCCAATGTCGTAGCCGTCCAGCGGGGTACGCCTATCCTCGACGCGATACAAACACTTGTCACGCATGGCTTCACAGGCTTGCCCGTTGTCGATAAGAAAAACTACGTGGTAGGCATCATCACCGAAAAAGATGTCCTCGCTCTGGCACTTAGTATTCAAAACAAAACATACGATTCCAGCACGACTTCCGCAAAGGTCGAAGACTTCATGACAACCGATGTTGTTATCTTGGACGTCAATGAATCGCTCAAGCAGCTCTGCACAAATCTCATGAAACATCCCTTCAGAAGGGTCCCCATCGTTGAAAAGGAAAAGCTCATCGGTATCGTCAGCCGCAAGGACATCATCTCATATATCATGCACCTGAAAGGCTGATGATTCTTTCTCATCCTGACCGTGTCACTTTCTTTCTGGGCGCTGGCCGCCCCCGTCGGTTGCGCTCGCCCCGAATTTCTCATTTTCCTCACTCAATAAAGCCTATGTCACGCGCCCCTCAGACCGCCTGCCTCTGTCTTCTCCTGTCGCGATAGATCACTTCCGTCTTGCCCGTTAAGTGTTTTATCACCACAACGTCCGGCTGCAAATCGCACAACAGGTCATCATGGCTGCTTGCAAGCACAAACGTCTTGCCGCTTTGTCTTGCCACCTTTGCAATGTTATGCGAAATCACCGCCGCCGTTATTCGGTCCAGACTCGAGCAAAACTCGTCCGCAAATATCATCTTCTTGCCGCTTGCAAGTGCTTTAGCCAGGCGATAACGATACTTTTGCCCGTCGCTCAGCTTCGTCGGTTCATTCAATACACAAAACACATCGCTCAGGCCAGCCTTGCTCAATATCCGCAAGGCCTCAAAAAAATCCCCCTCGATACAATCGACGAGCGCCTTGCCACTTTGAAGTTCAATATCGCAAAGCCTCAGTCTTTCTTCGGATGCTGCGAGGTTATAAAGTTCTCTCAAAAGCACACTTTTACCCGCTCCCGATGCGCCGGTGATATAACAGATATCACCAGCCTTAAGATTGATTTTGCATTTGTGGCAGATCACGTTTGACCGAAGCCTCTCAAGGTCCAGCCCAAACATCTTCATCACCGAGGATACCTTCTCGGTTATACTCCCGTGCCAGCCAAATTCCTTTTCAACAATATACGTCTGCATCATCGTCCTTTCTTCTCACTTCACTGTCCACCAATGCCTGTAACCGCCTCACCGCCTTGCGAACCTGATATACCGTAACCTCTCGTTTTCGTGCTATATCCCTCTGCGACAATCCCTCTAAAAAATAATCCTTCGCCACAGCCCGCTCAAAGCTACTTAATCCTTCACCACCACGAAGGCACATCATGTACTCGCCACGCAATAAGCGGCGCGTTAACCTCTCCACCCTTCTTGCAATTGTCCCTTCATTAACTCCCGCAAGCCGCGCCATTTCGCCGAACGTCTTTCCGTCCTCTAAGTACATCTTCATCAGAACCTTGTCCTTGCCTGTGAGCATCTGGGCCCGCATCTGCAGAAGGCTATTTCGATTCGTGTAACTGGTTCTAAATTGATGTCGGCCTCGTTCCTGCGCCTTCATCTTTTCAAAATTTACCTGGACCTTTTTCACCGTCCTGCTGCGCTCCTTACCTGACTGTCGCCTCTCATCTCACTGACCGACACCCTCAAATCTCATCAATTCAGCCTTCCCTTTATGCCGACAATTTACACCTAACCATGTTATTGTATCTGTTAGATATATACCAATCTTATATATATGTTAATGGATGACACAATAATAGCAAGGGCTTTTTTCGGAATTTTGCACTTTTTTTGAAAATACGGTCTATTTACCCAAAAAATCGCCCTAAAGTCTCCTCAAGTACCATACCAGACGACGGTCTTGGGAAAATCACTGTGTTCCGTATTGCAAACACCCCTTCGTATCAAAGCCAGCCTTGATGAGTCCGATGCCTTTTACTGAGGACAACATCCAACGGAGTGAGTACTACTGCCGTAAATAACGAAATGACCGTTTAAAACTGTTGAGATATATGCTCAGTGCACGATAACACTATACAGCACGACAAGAAATCTTGTCTTTACTTTGGGGGTATACTATGGAAGTTGACAGCAGGACGTGTACAAAGTGTCTGCAGCAAAAGACCGTGAGTGAGTTTGGCAAAAGCAAGAGCCTCAAGAGCGGCCTGTCGTATTGGTGCCTCGAGTGTTGGCGCAAATACCACAGCGAGTATCGCGAGAAGAACCGAGAACTAATCAGAGTGCGCAACAGGGAGTATTCGGTCAGATACTATCGAACGCACAAGGATCAGGTAAGGGCAGCAAGGGCTAAGTACCGCATGCAGCGTCAAGCTGAACGCGCTTGACGGGTACTAACAAGCCGCCGAACTTTTGCGAGAATTAAACGATTGGACCTCTCGCCCGTTGGCTGTTGCGCTCAAGATGGGTTGGTAGCAAAGGAAAAGTACCGGGCGGGCGTGATCCGCGGGCTAATTTACTTGCTTCGGCGCTTGCTCTCCGGCATCGTAGAATCCAGTGGCGACAAACCAGAGCAGGCCATAAATCATCCAGACGAGCACAAAGCCGCATACCCACAACAGACCAAACTCAATGGCAACACGCAACGTTGGATTCAGACCATCGAGGAAACCGAAAGTTGCATGAATGAAGATGAGGTAATTATTGAGGGTGTAATCTCCTCGTATTGCCACACTGAGGAAAATCACAGGCCCGAGCAAAACCGATACGAGCAGCGTAAGCCGTCTGAAGCCGCGACTCAAAGTTATCCTTTTGTGCTTGTGTGGCTTAGAACCGGACTCTGTCTTAATGTGCGTCTCGGCCTTTGCGACACCTTGCAGATTGGTATCGCCTGCAACCGAACCGCTTTCTTCAACGATCACAACGGTCTTGGCAGGTGCCTCGACAGGCTTCTTACATTTATGGCAGTTAACGGTTACACCGGCAAGTTCATCGTGAATGTAAAACTCATTCTCACAATGCGGGCAATTCAGTATCATTCTTTCCCCTTTCAGCAAATCCCATTGCCAAGGCCGCCCAGCCGCTCTTTGCTGCCGACTGTCACAATATCAAGTCTCGGCATTTTGCGCCTGTTCCTTAATTGCAGGTGCAGGATTATTGTGCGTATATCGTCTCGCGGATGGTCAAACACCGCACAATCACACGACACTGTTTAACCAACCCCACTCCCCTCCGTATTGCATGTCCCAAACGACAGAACCGGCCAATCAGATACACTCACGCATCGCGGGCCGCTACTTGCCGTGCGAGGTTCTTGCCGCCAGTTCCTTTATGGCCTCGCACTGAATGTGCTTATCGTAAAGGCCGTCCTCGTTCAGCGCGTACACCTTCAGGACATTGCTGTCCACTGCGTGCAGTTGCTCGGTGCGAATCAGTTCGTTGAAGTTGAGCTTGCGCATCGTCACGTCGAGTTCCACGTCACTGTCTGTGTTCTCAACGATGCTCAAAAGAAAATCCAGGCCCAATAATTCCATTCCGCTTTGAAGGTCTCTTGCTCTCCTTCTGGCCGGCTCATTCCGCAGCTTTTCACTTTTTCTTGCCTGCCTGGCCTTGGGGCCCTTTTCTCCGATAGGCACCTCTTCGATGGGTGCTGTCGGGCTGTTAGAATAATGGCCGTCTGCTGCCGACGGCTTCTCTACTGTATTAGTTTGCATCTTGTTCACCTCATCAATCCTTTCTGTTTGTCTCAGATTTGTCGGCTCAGACCCGATCGTCGATGCTGTCGGGTCAACTTTTTGTCCTTCCATAATCCTGCCAACCGGACCTGCACCAACACCCTGCTTAGGCCGGGTTACACGCATCGCTCTCGGCGCCGGCGCTTCTTCCGCTACCTGTTGCTCGCTCACTGGCTGGGCCGGAGTCACTTGACTTACTACTTTTGGCTTGCCGATTTTACGCCAGCTGCCTTTTTCCAGTACTGCCTTTTTCATTTTACGTTCTCCAAAATTACAATCCTTCGTTTTCGAGAACAAAACAATATATACCATCACGCGCATGTCCAAACACGCGCAGCAAATGCCTTTATCGGCGCTAGCCTGCTTTTCGCTTGAATCAAACAATCGCCCCAAAACACACGTTAAAGGCCCGTCAGCGAATCCAGTCCTATAACAACTTGCGCTCGATTGTTAGGAGCATCGCTGATAATATGTGATGAAAATTTTGAAAAAAATATTTTCCAAATGCCCCAACCCCTCCCTTACAGCAGCAGACCTAATCTTCATAAAGACTCTGCTGATACAATCTGCAAAGAGCCACTTCCAGCTCCTTCCCCGCCTTTAACACATCGACCTCCCGCATAGTCACTTTCACCCCGTGAGACCAGGCTTCTCCCAAATCCACAACGCCCTCTATTACCGCCTGTCCGCTGCGATATAAGCCCGACTCGGTCGGAACCGCCTCGCTATAATCATAAATATAGGCCAACCGGTCATTATACATATCCTCGGCCACATACGGATCGTCCACCATGGCCGTCTCACAACCAGCCGGAATAAATCCCAAAAACACGATTAAAGCTATTACTGACCTTTTCATTATCGGCCTTTGACGTTTTGCCTTTCATAGACGCCGCCGGATGCCTATATTTCTTCGGCAAATAGCGAATCAACCAGCCACAAAAAATCCGATTTCCAGGTATGTTAAAGAGACAGGTTTCTATATGCTTCGAAGAATTGCTGACACTATTGCCGCCAGGCCGGCCCATGGGGGGGTCGCTATCACCATACCAACCTAATTTATATATCAGTCACATCGAGCAACTACTGCCATCCATAGAACAGCCTCCGCTCTCACCAACCGAAAGAGACTTTCTATTATAAGGCAGTCTCATCAGCAACAAAGCCATCATACAATTATTGCTAACACCCGCAAAAATAAGGCCCCCACCTACACATAATGGTACAATAATAAACCATATATTAACAAGACTAAGCAATGAGCCGATAACAATCAGGCTGCCAGCTATAATTCTTACTTGTCTTTCAAGCGAGATAGTACCAGCAGTTTTATTTATCGGAAGGTTCGCTTTATCCCAGGCGTTTAAACCTCCTTCTATTACGTCTACATTAGCAAATCCGTTTTGCATAAGAGACATAGCCGCCATTGTCGCACGATGACCTGTCCTGCACAATACATAATAAGAATTCTGGCTCGATATTGAACCAATTGATGATGCCAGAGACTGCAAAGGAACATGCTTAGAATTATCCACTTTAATAGACATCTCGTCAAATTCCTGAGTTGTACGAACATCCAGTAAAACACTGTTTGGCTCTGATAATTTTTCAAAAGCTTCTCTCGCAGAAACTGTTGAAAACCCCTCAGCAGATCCTTTCTGGTTAGCACTTATGATAGTATCCATATTAGCAGGCTTAGAAAGCTTTTTAGACCTTGCATGATCACAGAATTTGGCCTTGTTCTTTTCAAGCAAGAAAGGATTATTCAACTTTTGCTCTGCTATAGTAGAGGTCTTATTGCCCTGATAATCATGGGCTGGCCTTACTACAGTTTCATCCGGCAAAGACGCCAGTTTCCCAATTGAATCAAACATGTCCTCAGGTGAACCATTCTGAAAATCAGTCCTTCCGACACTTTTTATCAAAAGAACGTCACCTGTGAAAAGATCGCCCTGCTTTGTAAGCAAACTCACAGAATCATCAGTATGTCCTGGAGTGTAAACAGCGGTGATTTCAGTATTTCCAACTTTTATAACATCACCATCTTTTAGTCTGGAGGTGGCCACGGATGAATCCGAAAATTCACTCATATATAACGGAACATCATATTTTTTCTTTAATATCGCAGCCGAAGAAATATGGTCAGCATGCGTGTGAGTGTCGAAAATCCCCACTAATGACAATCCTTTACTAACTAGTTTTTTGGAATATTTTTCCACTAGAGAGATATGCGGATCAATTATCAGAGCCTGTCCATTATCAGAAATGAGGTATGAATAACAGTTGCCGGCAATGAATGAATTGACATTATACTTTTTTCGCATAGTAACAATTCCTTATAGGCTTTAGATTACTTTATAAATATCGTTCCGACATTCCCCATTTAAGCTCTTAAACAACATAACTTTCTCATGCAACGTCAATAATCTTACCAAAATTACCTTGAGCAACTAAGATTTTTATTATTTCGACTCCGTTTCATCCCGCTCGGAATGACCCTTTTTTGTCACAAAAAAATTAAGGTCCACAGCAAATATTTTACCTAAACGACCTATAATACCCCACTTCACAGCTTGGCACCGCCAATCTATAAGAAATATCGACAATTCCCACACATGCTCTTCGTAAAACCTTGACATTTGGTCTTGGTTGTGGTATAATAAAACTAATAATTGGGGGTAGCAAATAATGAAGACTCTTGAAAAGCCAAAACGCAATAGAAGGATCAGCAAAAGCCGAGGACCGCCGGCCGACTAATTCGGTCTCGGTCTTTTTTTGTGCACTCAGGTTCCTAACCATCGCAATTATAAAATTAAGGGGTCTTAAAATGAAAACCGAATTCACTACAAAAAAGAGAAAATCCAATCCACCGTACTTTGCCCAGCATACCCGCGGCCCGCCGCCACATGAACCATGTTCGCCGTTCTGTACTTTCACCCCGGCCTTGACCCGGAATCCAGATCTTCATATCATTTTACCAATATGGCTACAGACGAGGACAATTCGGTCTTTTCTGACAAAGCGGATTCCAAAAGCCCCACGAATATCAAAAAGAGGCGATTTTCTATCGGCTTCAAATTCCACCTCCTGTTCATTATCCTTGCAGCGGCCTCTTGTAACCGGACAGATTTTAGTATGAGCGAAGACCCTTCAGCTAATGTAATGACTTTGCTTTCATTCAATATTGCAGGGGATAGCAAGAATTGGGAGGCCAGAAAATCGGCCTGTTATAATATTATTAATACCTGTAAACCCGACATCATAGGATTCCAGGAACTCCTGCCGGTAAATCTTAAATGGGCGTTGGACAATTTCGGCCAACTGGGCTGGTACGGCCTGACCATTGAAGGAAGCTCCAAAGCATATCCTGCTAATGTGGAAGGTGAGTCCTGCCGGATAATGTACAATGCTAATCGTTTTACCGTCGATTCGGCCAACTCGGGGGCTTTCTGGTTCAGTCCAACTCCGGATGTACCTTCCGAGGGATGGGATGATTTAAGATACTGTGTCTATGTACGCCTGGTGGAGATAAACACTGGCGATGGCATATATCTATATAATACACATTGGGCTTTTGGTTCCGGCGGACAAGATTCCAGGACCAACGCCGCCAAAATAATGGCCGACCGCATTTTAAGCCGAGCCCATACCGAAGATCCTTTCATAGTAACCGGTGACTTAAACGCGACAAATTCCGACGAGGGCATGCAGATTCTGCTGCAAAACATGACTACAGTCGTTCAAAATCGGATCGACTGGATTTTTGCCGAACCCGGTAAATTCGAACTGGTACGTTCCGAGATAATCAGCGACATAAACGGAACCGCTGCCTCGGACCATGATGTACTGGCAGCGGTGCTTACGATTACAAAGTAATTGTCATTCCGGGCTTGCTTGTCCTGAGCGTAGCCGAAGGGACCCCGAATCCAGCAAATAAAACTCTCCGCCTGAATAGACAAGCTGCCTATAATCTGAGGCTGTCATCTTTGCCGGGCTCTTCTTTCTTCAATCCGTTCTTTTGGTCCGGTTAAGTTATTGGCGGCCAGCCAGTCCGCAAGAAAAGATGCGCTTTTACGCGTCAATATTACGTCGGATGGCCAACCATCAAGCCAACGCAGACTGTATCCGTGATGGAAGCTAAGGCCGACACACAGGTCACTATTTTTGTAGAATTCAATCATTACTTCTCCGTGACAGGCGCATCTACCTGGGAATCCAAAAGGTGCTATTTCGATACTCTGTATAATTTTGGATATTAACTTTGGATCTTTTTCTTCAAAAAACACAGACTCGGCTTTAATATCTCCGGGAAACATCTCGGGCGATCGAACTTTTATATGTGTAACGTGTTCGAGTTTGGACGTAAAGGTGTTAATCGCAAGGTACGGTTTAATTATGGAACCGTATATAGACAATAATAGCACGAAACAGGCAAAAGCGATGCCAACCAGAGCAAGCCATGTCCCTCTATACCTTTGTGGATTCTTATTTATTCTGTATATGGCTACGTATCCACAGATAACGGCTGGTAGTAGCAAAATGACAATGATAGCCATGACAAAGAGACCAATATCAAGCGCATGGAATGGGGGACCTTGTCTGTAATAAGAAAAAAGGAAGTTTAAGATTCCGAATATTAGACTACAAAGTGCCCATCGGGATAACTTCCTATGCTCAACTTGTACTGATGATTCAATGTCTTTGTCAGTATCTTTATTCATTTGCCTTCCCTCACAGGACGAAGCTCACCTACCGCAGTTTCAGAGTTGCAAGGGCAAGGGTAGCGAATGCTACCGCTAAGAGCCAGAAGCGCACCACTACCTGTGGCTCGCTCCAGCCAGCCAAATGAAAGTGGTGATGTATTGGTGCACAGCGAAACAGTCTCTTGCCGCCGGTATATTTGAAGTAGCCCACCTGCAGCACAACGCTCAGAAGCTCCATCACAAAAACGCCCCCGATGACAAAAAGCAGGATCTCGTTTCTGCTGACCATCGCGCCATACCCCATCGCCGCACCTAAAGGCAGCGACCCGACATCACCCATGAACACCTGGGCCGGCGGACAGTTGTACCATAAGAAGCCGACAATCGCCCCCGTGATGGATGCGTAGAAGATGCAAAGCTCCCCGGCCTGCGGAATATGCGGCAAAAGCAAATACCCCGCCCACGTCATTCCACCGGACCTCAACATCGTCTCCGACGCAATGTAGCAAAGAATAACCAGCACCGCAGAAACAATCCCGACACAGCCGGCAGCCAACCCATCCATGCCATCGGTAAGGTTGACCGCATTGCTCGTCGCCGACATATACAAAATAGCGATAATCGCAAACATCCACCCCGCCAATGGTATCCCGTGTTTGTAAAAAGGTAGCCAGAACATCTTCGCATCTTCGATATTTGCAAAATCAGAATACAGAAAATGGGCCACGAGTACTGCGCCGCCGAATTGAAATGCTAATTTTTCCCACGGCCTCAAACCGTCTCTCGAACGGTGGCGTATCTTGCTTGTGAGTTTGAGCCAGTCATCAACCGCACCGAGTCCCCCGAACCAGATAAGCACGAAAAGGGCCTTATGAATGAAAGGGTTATCGAGTTTCGCCCAAAGCAGCGTACTAACAACAACCGCAAGCAGGATTATCAGCCCACCCATCGTCGGCGTATTGGCCCGCTCCTTCATCAGCTCATTGAGCGCCGCGTGGTGAAACTCAGGCCGATCACCGATTTTTTTCCGCATCAGCCACCGGATTATCCTTGGCCCGCTCAGCCACGCAATAGCAAAACTGACAAGAGCCGCAACCACTGCACGAAACATCACATCCTCATAAGCGTAGAAGCCCAGCTTATAGGTGAATGACTCGCGCAGTGACCACAATATATGGTATATCAACCTCGAAGCCTCCGATAATTCCGGCTCTTTATGCCAAGGCATATACATAAAAAAAGTGAAAGGTTCATGTCAAGCGTCAAATTTCAAAATATCTAGTTTTTGAACCGCTTTTTCAAGTTTCGCGCTGCGTGAACCTTTCACCAGTACTATATCGTCACGCTGCACAAATCTTGACAAATTATTACACAGCTCATTTGTGTTTTTGAAAATAAAAATTTCAAAATCTTCATTCCTGGCGTCTGTCTTTGCCGCCTCAGCAACCACATCGGCAAAATCTCCAACTGTCGCAAGCACCTCGATACCGCTTTCGGCCACTAATTGGCCGAGTTGGCGGTGCATTTCCTCGCTATGTGGGCCCAATTCAGCCATCGGTCCGCAGATAAATACCCTCCTGTGGCCGGCGCCGATCTGGACTAAGCAATCCAGCGCGTTTGCCATCGACACCGGATTAGCATTGTAGCAGTCATTGATAACCGTTATCGGACCGGCCATCTGAATTTTAAGCCGCATATCAATAGCTTCAAACGTGTTTATCGCCTCGGCAAAGTCTCCAACGCTGATATCGAACTGTTTGCATATCGCCCACGCCGCCAACGCATTTGAAAGATTTGCCTTTCCGGCCAACGGCACTGTTACCTCAACTCCGTCAATTGTCAGCTTACCGCCAAGACCATAGCTGACGAGATTCTCACCTCTTATATCGCACGCAGCACCGGCACCGAAGGTTACAAAATCTTGCTTAACAGTACCGTAATAACGCACTAATTGCTCAAAATCGCCGTTTACGAGCAGCGTGCCCCCGGCTCGTAGCCCGTTGGCAATCGAGGCCTTCTCTTTTATTATTGCTTCAATATCGCCGAAACCGGCCAGATGCGCAGGGTAAATATTGGTCACTATCCCCACATCAGGCGCCGCTATCGTCGCAAGATGCGATATCTGGCCCGGGGCGTTGCTGCCAAGTTCGACAATTACGATTTCATGCTGCTCGTCAGCCGACAAAATCGTCAAAGGCAAGCCAATAGCATTGTTAAAGCTCTTCGGAGCCTGTATGCAACTGAAATGCCTGCTCAATACATGATACGCCATCTCTCTCGTTGTTGTCTTACCCGCTGAACCCGTAATAGCCACAATCTTAAAGTCCATCTCGCCCCGATACCACCCGGCGAATTGGCCCAGCGCCTTTATCGTATCGGTCACCTTCAAAATGTTGCCGCCAGGCTCAGCCTCCTTTTCCACAACCGCGCAGGCTGCACCTTTCGCAAACGCCTGCTCGAGGTAATCATGCCCGTCAAAGTTTTTACCCTTGATAGCAAAGAAACAATCACCGGCCCGAATCGTTCTTGAATCGATACTTACCCCGCTGACACTATCGCCGGTTGTACCGTGCGACAGGACATCGGCACCCAAAACCTTAGCTAATATTTCAACCGTAATCGGCTTCATACAATTGCACCGAGCAAATCCCTGGCGACTTGTCTGTCATCGAAGTCAATTCTTTCGGTCCCGATAATTTGATACGTCTCATGTCCCTTGCCCGCTATCAATACGATATCTCGCTTGCCCGCGCCCTTCACCGCCAACTCAATCGCCATCTTTCGGTCCGGCTCAATCATAACTTTTTCCCAGTCGCTCTGAGCGAAACCTTTGATGATGTCCTCAATTATATCTGCAGCCGATTCCGTCCGCGGATTGTCGCTTGTAACGATCACAGAATCCGAAAGTTCCGCTGCCACCTTCGCCATTCTCGGTCGCTTGGTGCGGTCTCTGTCGCCGCCACAACCGAAGACCACCGTCAATTTGCCTTCCCGTTGCAACGCAGCAACACGGCGAATGCACAAAAGCCTCAGGGTCGTCAGGACATTTTTCAAGGCGTCGTCCGTGTGGGCGTAATCAACCAGCACCTTAAAATCCTGTCCGCACTCGACCGCTTCCAACCGGCCCGGCACAGATTCAAGCGCAGCTAACCCCGCCGCTATCGCACCCAAATCAAAGCCTGCTGCTATGCAAAGGCCCGCAGCAGCTAAGTGATTACTGACATTATGCTCACCGACAAGACTTGTCTTGACAATCTTCTTGCGCCCGGCGTACTCCAAACCGAATTTAGTCCCGTTTATATCCATTGATTTAATACGCCCGACAATATCCGCACGCTCATCAACCGCATACCACAATATCTTAGCCTTTGTCCCGGCAGCTATCGCCTCAGCCTCGGGTGATTGCTTATTGAGAACCGCCGTGGCATCTTCCGATAGCTCTTCAAAGAGCCTCATCTTAGCCGCCAGATAATCTTCTTCGGTCTTATGATAGTCCAAGTGGTCACCGGTCAGATTCGTAAAAGCCGCCGCTGCAAAATTCACACCCGCCAGACGTTTCTGGCTGAGGGCATGACTGCTTGCCTCAAGAACCATGTACCTTGCGCCGGCCCTTACTGTTTCGCTCGATATTTGCGCGACGCCGAGTGCATCCGGAGTCGTCAATTTCGCGGCGCTTGCGCCTCGGCTTGTGTCATAAACAATTGTGCCGATTAGCCCGCATTTTTCGCCTGCAGTCTTAATCACCGACCGCACAAGAAAACATACAGTCGTCTTGCCGTTCGTACCCGTTACAGCCAGATTGCTCAGCTTCGCCGAAGGCTCGCCAAAACTTGCCTGGGCCAATCGCCCCAGGGCCTCTTTCGAATCCTCAACTATTATTACCTCCACTCCTTTTACGTCCACCGGCCTTTCACTAACAACGTAGCCTGCGCCTCTGCCGGCCGCCTCTTTAATAAAATCGTGCCCGTCGGCCTGCGTCCCCGCTGTCGCGACGAATATATCGCCTTTGCCGACTCGCCGCGAGTCACTACACACTCGCACCTTCGCCCCTTCTGAACGCACCAACGATAATAGTTCAGCAAAATCCATATATCATCCAAACAACACCAACTCGAACCCGGCTAAGAATCATCTCGCACCATAAGAACGTGGTCAATCCCGGCCTCGGTAAAAATATCGCCCTGCGCCTCAAAACCGTGCTTAGCATAGAAATCCTTCAGGTGCACCTGGGCGTTCATTTTGCATCTTGAAAAGCCCTTCTCTTTTGCGGTTTGAATCATAAAGTCCGTCAAGCCATGGCCGTATCCTCGCCCCCTGTACTCAGCGCGCACAGTTATTCGCTCCAGCTTTGCATATCCATCGAGAAATCGAATCCGACCGGCCGCAATCGGCTCACCACCCACTTGCCCCAACACATGCAACGCACTGGACTCATACTCATCCCACTCGATTGAATATGGCACCTGCTGTTCACCGCAGAACACGATCCCGCGGACAACAAACACCTTTAGCTTTTCGTCCGTCGTTTCAGCAATGCTAAATCGGATTTCTCCTGACATGTGCTTTCCCGTCGCCTGATACTGCTTATTGTGCCAGTTGCTTCCTAATCTCAAAATCTACGCTGACAAACTGTCTTAGTCAAGTATCGTCTGGATTATTTTCCCTGAATCTTGAATTGGAAGATACTTTCGCCCGTAAATAAAAAGGGACCGCCGAGCAAAACACTCAACAACCCTTTGATTATCAGTCCTGTACCTATATTCTGCGCCGGTCTCAAATCGCCGGCGTATCTATATCAATACCCGCTTAGATCTGAACATCTCATAACGAAAATAAAATCCCACGGAACAACGCCACGACTGGCAGCAAACAAGTGACCAAACGGGGTGGTTGCAAAATATGGATATTGCTGGTTGGTAGTCTGTTTCGAGCAGGGCGAAAAGTAGAAAG
>SDBT01012945.1_pt1 | contig 13381 bp, 14 predicted proteins | sample 2277101 | NCBI WGS metagenome assembly SDBT01 (sample SAMN10404973, study PRJNA504765) | marine sediment metagenome | isolation source: marine sediment core GS10_PC15, 103 cmbsf | place: Arctic Ocean: Southern Knipovich Ridge | collected 2010 | reverse complement strand
TTTCCCCAATTCACCATATATACTAATAATATTTTGTTGAAGATTTTTGTTAATCATTTTATCATCTCTCTTTGCCTTCAAATTCCATAATACAACACTCATTAGTTCCGTCAAATCTCCAGTGCCGGGGTTAGCAAATTTTATTTATGCGGTTAATAAAACTTTTTAACTGCCTTTGTTCGTCTAGCGTAAAACCAGATAAGATTTTTGATTCAGTGTTTTTTTCAACATCCCACAATTTGGCCAACAGCTCTTTTCCTTGAGGGGTTATACTATAATTTTCATTCTTTTTTATAACAAACGCCTCCTGTAAGAGTGGCTGTAAAAGCGCATCTAGTTCTTTACCATAACACGCAATGTCTTTCTCTATTTGTTTTAAAGTCATACTTTCATCACATGCCATAATCATTAGCAAAACAAACTGCTGGCTTGTATAGTGACAAGCATGTTTTAATTCTACATCAAGCGCCTTTTGAATAAGCTTGTGTAAAACTGCAATTTCTCTTCCGAGAGTTTTTCGAATATTTTTAGTCAACATACTAATTAATACCTTTAATTTTAGCTCATAGAGACTTATACCGGCTGCAACACCTACGTTTAGAGATTCAATTTCATCATTCATTGGGATTTTTATAACCATATCGGATGCATTTAATATTTCATCGCTAACACCTTTCGCTTCATTGCCAACAACTAAAACGACGGGTTTCTTATCTAATTTAAGTAATGATTGTAAACTATTGCCGCGTGGTGATGTCGCAATAATTTGATATCCATTTTGTTTTAAATTCTTGATATAATCTAGTTCATTATTAGTACTTTCTGAATTAATTCGAAATACAGCGCCTCTTGAGGCGGTGATGGATTTTTTATTGTACAAATCTATACTTCGTCCTGTAGTTATAATGTTATTAACCCCGAAAGCACATGATGTTCTGATAATTGTGCCAAGATTACCTTGGTCCTGAAGGTCTTCTAACATCAAAATCATGTTTGGCTTATTTATATCAGATTTTTTTGGGGCAATTGCAACACCTATGATCGGTATCAAGTATTTTGACTCATTTATTTTTTTCATGATGCCGTCAGAACATTCGTAAATTTTAATATTCTGTTTTGTTAATTGCTCAAGAAGAGATGTATTTGAATAATTTATACTTACAAAAACATGCTTGAGCGTCAGTTGTGCGTCCAAAGCCCATTGAATAATATCCTCGCCCTCTAATAAAAATAATTTTTTACGAGCAGTCGGTTTATTCAGATGTCTTGCTTCTATCACAAGCTCATTTTTTATTGTATCAATCTTCATTTTCATAATAGGTTACTTTGATTTTAATATAAATCGAAAATCTCATTTGGTTTTGTGCAGCCTAGAGTTTTCCTTGGTTTATTATTTAAGTTATTCATAATACCATAAAAGAGCGTATTGGTCACTGGAGTGAAAAATGAGAAGCCTCACACACAATACGTAAAAATATTATCAATGCAAACAAAATAGCTGAATTAGGAAATATCATTTCAGGAAAATACAAAGGTCGCACTAGTGAAGACCAAATTACAGTCGCAGATTTAACTGGTCTAGCGGTGCAAGACATTCAAATAGCTAAAGCGGTTTATAATGCAATTTAATTGAGTTAAGTGGCTCTATTATTACAATCAACTATTTGCAAGACTAATGTTAATGCTCTATCATGTCCATGAATAACAAATCAGTCGTTGGACAATACGAGGTTCAAAAATGTCTAATATCGAAATAAAACCTTATGCTAATGCTTATAAAAACCAAATTATCCAACTCATCCTTAAAATCCAGACAGAAGAGTTCGGCATTACTATTTCAATTAAAGATCAACCTGATTTAGAACAAATTCAACAATTTTATCAAAAAGGCTGTGGGAATTTTTGGGTGGCACTTGACGGGGATCACGTGATTGGTACCATTGCTCTCATCGACATTGGTAATGGACAGACCGCACTTAGGAAAATGTTTGTCGAAAAGGATTATCGCGGCAAGAAAAAGGGTGTCGCAAAAGCGCTTTTAAATGAAGTGATTGCTTGGTGTCAAAACAAACAAGTTCGTGAGATTTATTTAGGAACCACATCAGCCTTCTTAGCCGCTCATCGATTTTATGAAAAAAATGGCTTTCAGGAAATCACAAAATCTGAATTACCTCAAGCGTTTGATGTAATGCAGGTAGACACTAAGTTCTACATGTATCGTTTTTAGATAATCCTTTTATGAGTGAATCTAATGCTTTAAAATCGACTGTCTCTACCTTAAAGTTTTAACTTAAATTTTTTTTTAAACAAAAATTTAAGGTAGTGACAGTCGGTTTCGACTGTCACAAGTTCATAATAATCAAGGAATTACTAAACGACAGACCAAGTGATTTTGGGGTGACGGGATAAAAATTAGCGCGTAGTGCTAATTTTTATGCGTTACCTACAAAATCGCGAACTCATAAAAAAATCATCGCATGCCATGAAAGCGATGAAGGCGTCAAAGCCAGGGCAACTCCATATGACCTATCAATCGGCCATATGTTTAACTGCTACTTTTGTAGCCTTTCAACTCTCATCTTCACTTAGAACTCTATCACCAAAACTCTAATAACTTTTGTATTCAACAACAAATTTAAATGAATTCTTTCATATAATTTTGGGCGCCAATATCGCCAAGGTCAGTTTCGATAGCTATTTTTAGCTATCACTTTGCACTAGCGTCGCTATGCGGCACGTCATCAACTTTGATGACGGTGTGCTTACACTCATCATTTATTAGTAAATTGACCAATACCATAAAAACCGTTTCTAGCAATTCAATTTCACGATGAACATTAAATTCATCAAAAAATTGCTTGCAATTATTACTATATGTCCCATCTAAAATTTTATTTTATTGTTCAAAAACTTATCTCAAAATCAAAAATTCAACCTCGTCTAATTCGCTTACGCGATGCTCCCGCCTATCTTGGCATCATTGCCATTGAATTAAGGTAATAAGATTTACTGATTTCTGTTAATTTTAAAAATCATGGTACTAAAATAGCACCACTTGCTATACCTTGCGCTAAATTTTCTAAAACCTTCATATAATAATAGAAGCCCTCATATTCTTGAGCGTACATATCAAGTTCTTCTTTTGTGCCTGAATCAAGAAGCTTTTGTATGCCTGGCATAAATTTCAATATTTCAGCCAATAATGTTTCTTTATTGTTATAGCGTGCAAGAATAGCCTTAACGTTACTATTTATTTCAACAATCAGTTTTTTCTGTTTAGCAGTCAGTGACATGTCATATGGTTCCTAATGCCAATATATTTCATCTGAGTGGTTCACAAAAAAACACTCGTTTCTTTGGACTTAATTATATCGAATATTTTCTCTGAAAAACATCCAAAATTTGCACTGCAGCGCTCGTTGTAATAAATAAAAATTTATTTTTTTATAGAGATCAATGATTTTAGCAACCTTATTATACCTAATATCCCAGTTAAGAAAGTAACTTTTAGAACACGTGTTTTCTCATTCTTTTCTGAAAATTAAGCGACTGAGTGTCCGATGTATTTCTACGAATCACCTGCCTATTTTCTCTTACTATTACCGGATTCATAACAAATAATTTCATGAGCTTATCAAATATTTTCCCTTTGTCAGATTCAGTAAAAAATATTTCAAAAGCCATGTTTTTAATAGCATTAAATGATACAGCTTTATTAATTTTTAGCTTTTGATTTCCTTCTGGTTTATTGGCATTCATGCTTTCTTCAAGATCTTTCGTCATAATTGTTTCAAGATTACTGATGAAAATGGTCGGCCAAAAATCTTGATATATTGATTCGACAGTTTTTCCCGTGAAATTTTCTAGTGCCAAACGTCCTTTAATTTTTGAAAAAAATGTTTCTACTCCCCAACGCAAGGAATATAAATGTTTAAATTCTATCTCAGAAAATTCATTCTCATCGAGTAAAGATGTTGCTAAAACTTCAACTTCTCCTGATGGAAGTATGATTCTTATCAATCTAATTTTAATAGTATCAGCTAATCCAAGCGTTTTTACTTTCTTTTTTGTTGGTTGGGTACATCAATGAGTACTGTCTTACTAGTTGGACTTTCATTATTAAACATTTGCTGCACAGCAGTAAAATGATTTTTGGGCATCTGATGATAAAATATTTTTGTTGTTTAGCCATAAATGGATAAGCTGCATAACCACGATCAAATATCAGAAGATCATTACTATCTAATGAGAATATTATATTCTTTGCTTGATCTACTTCGTACGCTGAACCACGCCCAAGAATCGATTTAACAACAATATTATTTAGCACATCATAACAAGCTTGAAAAGTTGCTCGTGAATATTTTCCTAATTCTTTGCCTATATGGTTACTAATCGGTTTGGTGCCAAACTCTTTCTTGATGTTTTTATTTTTCGGTAAAGTAATTTTAGATCCATCAAATGCTAATATCCGATAACCTCGTAAGCGTTTAATGTCATCGTTTCTATAATAAATATCAATAATATCGTCATTGAGCTCAAGATAAGCCGTGTGCTTCAATTTTTTTCTCGCTTTAGTAAAGGCGCTTGCTGTTATAGAAAAGTTTTTATCCATTTCCAATACAAATTCATTCATGACCAGTTGTAAGGATTTTACACTATTTTTCAAGATGAGGATAAATACCGTGATAAAAGTAAGTTTTCTTATTCGACTAAATGCTGCAGGTGCCGTCTTATGTCTATTAATATATTCAGAATCTTCTAACTTCTTAGAAACGTGAATGATCGCTTCGCTTTTTTATCCATAACAACTCCTGTAAATAATTTGTTTAAAAAATAACATAATAACAAAAAATACTTCTTTTTCAAAAGGTTAGTTCTTAATTCAATGGCAATGATCCCGGCTTGACCCGATTAATTCTCGTATGCGGTTGCCCTGATTCTCGCATGCCTCTTTACCATTTTGCGTCGGCAAAAAAACACTCTATTTCCCGCATTTTTTCCTCCGTGTATTCACGCCCGGAACCAATTTTTTCAACTTCAAAATGTTTACACACCTCAAAACCGCACATTTCCAATGTGTTTTTAATAAACGCGCCCTTGACTGGGTTTTGCAGATGCTCATTAAACTTGGCTGAGGACGAGGTCATTGTTGTGATGATAATGGCTTTTTTTCCCGTAAGAAGGCCGGACTGAGACCCGAACGCCCAGCCCGGCAAAAAAACTTTATCCCAAAAACCCTTTAAAACGGCCGGCATATTTCCCCACCAAATCGGGAACGGGATTATCAGCGTATCCGCTTTTATTATCATTGCCTGATACTTTTCAACCAGCTGATCTTTGCTCTTCCCTTCGCCCCACAGTTTTAGTTCATCTGCGGACATAATCGGATCGAACATATCATCAACAAGGTTAATATTTTCCACCGTATACCTCTTACCCGTTAAAATTTTACGGATCATTACCGCAGCACTTGTTATAAAACTCTTCTCATGGGGATGGCACTCAATAATTAAAAACTGCATTTTTCCGCTCCTTTTCCATTTACACTTTAGTTTCTATTGATCTATTTCTTAAAGTTTTTTCATAAGTTAATCTATCAACATTGAATTGATTAATTTTGTCATCATAAACTTTTTTATTAATTATTCCATGCTTATAATACATCTCATATATAGAATATTTTATCTTATAGTATTGTCTTACAAACTCAGCCTTATCAAAATGCTTTGTTGTAAATCCAATTAATTGGCTCCAATGAGTTGCATTATTAATGTTTTCTACCAAGCTTATAAACGAATCAAAATCAATATTAATATTATGTTTCTCAGGGTAATTATGTATTTCTGATCCTAAATCAGGAATCTGCATGAACTCATATCCAATGATCTCATGCCTTACACTCTCGTATTGAAAATACTTCGAATATAAAGATAGTATATCATCACTTAGCTTTAAAGTTTCATTAATTGTTTCATCCGATTCATCAGGATTGCCCAGCATAAAATAAATGCTTAAAGGTATATTTTTTTCATACAAGTATTGTATGGTATTTAGAAGCTGATCATTTGTATAATTTCGTCCAAGTTTTCTTCTTACAAGGTAATTGCCCGAATCAGGACTTATAGTGCCCTCCAATGTTATTTTATTGTTTGAAATTATTTTTAACCATTTTCCGATGAAATCTTCATCTGGAAGATTAAAAAACTCAACAACCAAATGAACGCCTTCAATGTCTTTTTCTTGTAATAATTGAAAAAATTTGTTTGTAAATACAGGGCCGCCATCTTGAATATCTCCGTATATATAAATATATTTTTTGTTTTTTAGTTTGTTTTTTAAGATCAGATCTACAATTACTTCAGGCTCCAAGAAAGACATAGCTTTTCTGCCCATTGTCTTGGAGAATGATTTATTAGATGCGCCACAATAGATACAATGATGTACACAGCCTCGAGTAATTGGGATGATGGCGCGATTTGCATTTACAATTGGTTTTTCAAGTAATAGATCATATCTTGTAATGTCCAGTTTGCTTAGATTTGGAGGAGAAACCGCAATATTTCTCTTGATTTCTCCAAGATCTCGATATGCGAGACCAGCAACATAATTTAAATTATTTTTTTTATTATTATAGATAGACTTAGCAAAAGATATAATTGATTCATCGCACTCACCAGTTAATACGTAATCAATACAGCTAAAATCTCTTAATATGTCTTCGGCATAATAAGAAGAAGTTATACCACCTAGTAATGTTATTATGTTAGGGTCAATTTCTTTTATTAATCTGGCTGTTTCCACTGCGCCTGCTGAATGTACCCACCAATGTAAGTCAATCCCTACTATTCCTGGCTTATATTTCTCTAGGTAATATTTAATGATGTCTTTTAGCGCGTCATCATCCTTTTTAAAAAGCAATCCCTCGCCTAAATTTAATATGCCAACACTAAACCCCGCCTTTTCTAAATTGTTGGCCATGTTAAAAATACCAACCGGTATACTGACAAATTGATGGGAGTACGCAACGTCCGCGTCTAAAACGGGTTTTTGCCCGTTAAGTATCACGGGAGGGTGGCAAAACATAAAATAATTTAGTCGTTGCATAGTGGCCTTCTTTATATTTTACTTATAGTTTAGACATTCAATAATTTTTATATAACGTTTCACTGTCCATTAAATGACAAATGTGTTGTTCATTGAGAATAGGACACTTATTTCAATGTTACCGAGTCATTTTAGAGACAATCGTAAGCAAATAAAGTTTTGTCTACATCATAATTTAGGGAGTTTAGCTTATAGATATCACAATTTATGTCTTCTCCACACAAATCGTCATATTTATTGAGCGCATTTCCACGACATCCTCCAGTGCAATTATTACTATACATAGAACATTGAGCACATTTTTTTCTTTCAGGTAATCTTCTGGCCAAATTCATTGGCTCGCTTTTCCACAATGTACACAGATCAGTTTCCTTGATATTTCCACATAATAAACTCCTTTCGCCGGAAAAAAGACCACATGGAAAAACGTCGCCTTTGGTGCCTATTGAGAGACTCATTCTACCTGCTGGACATCCATAAATATCACCAAACACTTTTAAATAAAAGTCTGTAAAAATATATGTTGATATTTGTATATCATTATTCATTACTTGTTTTTTTACTTCACTAAAAACATGTGATGTCATTTCTCGTGGAATTATTAAGTCATTATTATTAAGGGCGTTTCCGACAATTTTGATGAAATTTAAATAAATCTTACAATTCAGCTTGTCTTTCTTAAGCATGCTAGACAATGCTTCAATTTCTAAATAATTTTTAGAATTAACCGTGTAGCTAACTTCACAATCAATCCCACAAGCAAGTAGCTTTTTCAATGCATTGTAGGCAATATCAAAGGAACCTTTCCCACGTATTTTATCGTTGGTATTCCTGGCACCATCAATGCTTATGCGAACCCTTGCATGCTTTAATAATTTCAGTTTGTTTATAACATGATCATCAATTAGTAATCCATTTGAAAAAATAATTGTATTGATAGGCTTTGAATCAATATAGCTGAGAATGTCAAAGATATCTGGCCTTAAAAGAGGCTCGCCGCCAGTAATTTTAATGACAAACCCTCCGTGGTCATATATCTCATCTATTGCTGACAAAATATATTTCGTTTCTAATTCAATTACAGGGGCTGTTGCGCTTTCTTTAGAAGAATAATTTAAACAATGCAGACAACGAAGATTGCATTTCTGAGTAAGCAGTAAGAAAATAGTAATTGGAAATGTTAAGGCTGTTTCAGTAAAGTAGGAATTATTAACTATTCGAACTTCATGTGATGGAAATTCATTAATATCTTTGTTTAAAAACAACTGGCGATTTACATTGTCGTAACATATTGTGCCAAATTGCTCACGACGAAAAATATATCTTTCCATGTTAAGACCTAACCTATTTTATTTTAGAAAACGTATTGGTAAAAAATCCCAAGTCTCAAGCATGCATGACAACTTAGTGAGCACGCTATCTGCTTTGATTCATTTCATATTTTACAGAGCTAATCTATTGTTTTTGTGAATAGACTAGCAAATGTAATCCTTTGTCAGCCGCTTTATTACCACAAAAATCTGAAAATGACGCTTTTACTTCCATGCCACGTTGCTGATAAATTTTTTCTAATTCGGCTAATGAATAAAGCCGAGTACGATTTTCATCCATGCTAACATTCGGTCGTTCGATAACATCACCATATGGCACATCCCACCTACCATATTTCATACATCGTGTATTAGCATCCCATTCATACTGCGTCAAAGATAATGCAGCATTACCTGCTCGCCAGTGTTTTTTAGGAAAAAAACGTCCTGCATGATCGGCATTAAAAATATCAACAAATAGCTTACCACCAGATTTCAAGGCATATATGGCATTATTAAAAATTTTAAGATTTTCAGTATCATTTTCTAAGAAGCCGATAGAGCCACCGCCTAAACCTAGAGCTACGTCAAATTCATCAGAATATTCTATATCGCGAACATTGCCCTGTATAAAAGTAGCGCTCAATGTTTCCTTTTCGGCAGTGTGGATGGCGTCATCAACATATGCTTTTGTAATGTCTATTCCCACAACGGAAAATCCACGACGTGCAAGTGCAAGCGAATGTCGTCCAAATCCACAAGCTAAATCAAGAACTCTTTCGGTGCCAGTTAGTTTTAATGTTTTGATTATAAAATTTACTTCATTTTCGGTGTCTTCAGCCCATGCTTGGTTTTTCATGTCTAATGGCCAACCATATTCATACCAATCAGATTTCACCATAAAAGCACCTCCCTTCAGTAAGTGAAAGCCCCCGGGAATCCCACGAGCCTGTTTATAAGCATTTATTAACCCTTGATTCTCAAGTAGTCAGTCGACGTGGTTTTGATACTCTGATTTCCACCTTGACAATTGCTCTTCAGTTCTATTTGGAAAACAATGATATGGAAATTTTATTGTTTTTCCTACATCAGCAGTTAGTTTTTGGCCCAAATCTATTTCTGCCAAATAGTACGACATCTCCTCTACACGCAAGGTTCCTTTTTCAGTTAGCGTCCAATCACCAGATTTTTTTTCGAGAAGGCCATAGGACTGAAAAAGATTAAGAGCAACTTCAAATTTTTCTCTAAAGCTTCCAACAAACATGTCTAAGTTAAACTGTTTGAGCATATTTAGCTTACCATTTACTATTTGACGGGTCAGCATAGAATTTTCGTTCAAAATATATGTTCTCCAGAAGGGCAGCCTTTGTTTATCAAGCTGTTCACCGTGTTTAAGAATGGATGCGAAATTATAGTATACTAAGCTTAAATCTGGACTATTTATATACCCAAATGCCGAAGGTCCAATCCCAATCAGGTTGCTATCACTCTCAAGCTTTTGGCGCTGATGAATAGGCTCGGCGTATCCACGATTAAAAAAATAGATTGGTGACTCAGAAAAATCGAAAGAGCGTAAAAGTTTTCTTGTGGACAAATAAACTATGTCTCTGGTTTTAACATCAAACATTATTTCCGGCGAATGCTTTAAACACCCGAATACATGATCACATTGCCGAAACATCACGGGATATATATTAAGCATTTCTATTTCAGGAATCGTTATTAATTTTGAAACGCCTTCTAAAAAAGATTCTGGTGTTTCAAATGGAAGCCCCATAATAAGGCCTGTGCAAATATGTTTAAATCCTTTTTTAATTACAAAATTCAATGTTTGGAAATAAAGTTCACGAGAAATTCTTCCCCAGCTTACATAATTTAAGGTTTGAGGATTTAAAGATTGTATATCAATGATTAATTTTAAGCTTTTAAATACTTTTAAAATATCTAGAATTCCATTAAGTTTTTCGGGTTCATTTGACGAATCCGCATGAATTTCAAATTTAACTTCTAAGCTTTGTTCAATTCCTATATTTTGAGTCAAGTAATCCACAAAAGTTTTCAAATTTTTTGGTGTTATCAGCGAGAAAGAACCACCTCCAAAATATATCGTGCTTACCTTGAAATTTCCAATTGTGTTTTTATAGAGTTCTATTTCTTTAATCCAATTTTTCACAACCTTATACTCTACACTTGGGTCGTACTTCTCTTTGTAAAAATGACAAAACGTACATTCATCTCTTCCCACAACTCTACAGAAAGGGAAATGTATATACAAATCAACAAATTCATTACTTTTGTTTCCCTTTATTTCGAGCGAATGTTCATCCCAACGATATTCATCCATTTGCATTAACGGAGGATACGGACCCACCAAAAAGTATGATTCTATGGTTCGATCCAAGCCCAAATTTCTCAAATTACCCATACGCATCTCATCTAAGAGAAGTTCGCAGTTTTCTAATAATTTTTTGAACGGCATTACAATCATCCCTTCTTTGCTGGATAGTCAAAAGTTTTTCTGTCACAAGTCAGGCCGCTGCGCGGCAACTTGGCGCCAATCCTGTAATAGTTGCAAAACAACAACATATCAATTAATCTTGGCAATCATACACATACATTTAGGCAAGACCAAAACTCGCAACCAGGCGATCCTTAATAAATTGCTCCGAATAACAATCAGTCTCAAATGGCATGGCCACCCACCCTTTTCCGCTAAGTGTAGGAACACCCATCGCATCTCGTGGTGGTATTTCAAAGACAACGCCTTCCATATCTAACTCCTGTAGATCTCGCTTAAGATGTTTATCAAAAACACGCCAAGGTTTACCGTTAAACCGCATTTTAATTTTGGAAACAGTTTCCTTCTCTTCTAGCATTGCTACAATATAATCTGCCGTATGTTGATGTAATGCCTCATCATCCATTTGATGTTTATAGTACTCATTAAATGCATGGCTTTCGGCTTTTATCATGGCAATCACTTCTTTACTACTCTTTCGAATATTTCCTTTTGCATCCGGAACCTTTAAAGAAGCGACAAAAAGAATGCACAACATTGATATTTTTTCTTCATCTATAAGCTGTGTGCCGCGAAGTGCACTCAAAGATTATCTTAATAAAAAGTCAGCGAATTTCTCTTGTTTACTAGTAAATATTTCACGCTGTTTGCCATAAACTCCCAGCAATAATGAAATATCAAGATATATTTTATTTGTTGGCATAACAAAGGTATCTCCGTGTTTTTTAAATAGGAATTAAAGCCCTCTAGGTTTTTTTCTTCCATGCTGTTTAATTTTGGCTCTTCCGTTTTTTATGTTGCAGCTACTCTGCCCTAATAGTTTGTTTTTAAAGAAAACCTCATCTCTCGCTATATTTATTAATTTTTACTGAAAGAAATTTTTTACCTTCAAAACACCTTAACAGCATCATTTAATCTGTTTCATTTTATTTTTCTTTATGCCATTTCTTTTTTATGATCTGTGTTATAAAAAACTGTCAGTTCTTTTGATAATCGATACTGAGCAGTTAAAAGCATAACCCAAAACTTATCATGATGTATATGGGCAAAAATACCTATTTTTTAAGATTTATTTAAGGAAAATGTGTGTGCATATCTTGACCTATATACACTTGCACTGTTATATTAAATTGCAGATTATAAAATATATCATCTTATATAAATAAGACCACTCGAACTGCAATCCGGAGGTAGAATGACGATCAGCCTAGAATCTCGCATAACTGGAATAATCGCAGAAAAAGACGCTGATCTAAGAGTGATTTCTTGCAATAAGGTCTTTGTAGAATTGGCAGGGGTTCAGTCAGAAGATAAAGTGATTGGGCTGACAGATGATGATTTTTGTTGGCAAAAATATGCTGCTCTTTATGCTTCACATGAAATGGATGCCTTAACAGGTAATAACTACAGCACTGTTATTCCTTCAAAAGATCATACAGGACGTGAAGCTATTTCCTTACACACAAAAATAGGGAAAAAGGATAATAAAGGAAATATTATAAGTGTGTTTTGCCGCGCAATCGAAATAATAAATCCTAGTTTGAACGAGCTTGTTGGTTTGTTAGTTGAGAATTCGCCTTTTGACAAACAACATTATTACGTTGGACGATCCAATTCTCTTCCACTCTCTAGAAAAGAGAATGAAGTGCTTTTTTATTTATCGCATGGAAAAAGAGCAAAATCAATAGCAACCATTTTGAACCGATCAGTTCGAACTATAGAACATCACATTGCAAAAACAAAAGAAAAATTGAATTGTCGCACCGCGGGAGAGTTGATTGCGTTCGCAATTACCCATGGTGTTATGCAAAGCCTTCCTGAAGATACTTTAGAAAATCTAATAGAGAAGATAAAGACATATTAATGCCCTTCCTGCAAATTTTTAGGGGCGCTTGTTCAATTTAAAGGTGAGGTTAAATAACGGCACTATGATCTTGTCGGGTAACAGAGCCATGTTTTCATGACTCCGTCCCCTAAGAACGCAGCGTACGACTTTTACCGTACAACGCTCGAGCCGTTATAAAGCTACATGATATAGCCTAGTTCACCGGTTTAAAGGTGTAACAACTCGTCTACGTTTTACAGGAAATGTTGGCTCTTTTTGATTTTGCGTTGAATGTAACTTCATGAAATAATAGTCAAACCAACAAGTTATAATTTCATGGAGGTTTTCCAGATGTCTGAAAATCAAGACTTTTCATCAGTAATGATTGAAGCATTAGGTCTGCCCGGGCTTAAAATTGAGGAAGTAAAAAGAGGCGCACGGGGTGAATTTTTAATTTAGAGCGTGTCCCAACTAATCAGGAGACTGCAAACAAAGGGGTTTTCGATCAAAAGTAAATCGGGAAAAAGCATGAATTTCATGCTTTCCCCCGAAAAACACGTGTTATAATTCAATTTTCGTGCAGAAAACGGAGTAACACGCGATGCAAAATATACCATTTCA
>SDBT01012944.1_pt1 | contig 13381 bp, 12 predicted proteins | sample 2277101 | NCBI WGS metagenome assembly SDBT01 (sample SAMN10404973, study PRJNA504765) | marine sediment metagenome | isolation source: marine sediment core GS10_PC15, 103 cmbsf | place: Arctic Ocean: Southern Knipovich Ridge | collected 2010 | reverse complement strand
TCTCCTGACGTTGCGTTTGGTGAGTGGGGCGGGGCCGAATCGGGCAATTCGAATCGGACCAGTTCCTTGTCCGTCACCAGTATGCTCACGGGATAGTCATGCCTCTCGGCCGGGAGTTCCTCGACGACCTGCTCGTCGAACCCCAGCCCGCATGTGACCGCCCGCATGCCCGGTTCGGCGAGGAAACGGTCGTAGAATCCCCCGCCGCGTCCGAGGCGTCCCCCCGAGCGGTCGTACGCCAACGCCGGGACCACGATCAGGTCAATCTCCTCGATAGGCCAGGGGTTCCCGACGGTTGGTTCGCGAAGTCCGAATGCCCCGGTCGTCAAACCATCATCCAGCGAGTGAATTCGCACCGCAAGCATGTGCCTTTGCGACCAGTCCACCTTGGGCGCCAGTACGATCTTCTCCTCCTGCCACGCATGCAACGCAAGCGAAGCGGTATCCACCTCCTGAGGGATGGGGAGATACAGCATCAGAACCTGCGCGTCGCGGTATTCCGGGAGATTCATGAGGCGCTGGGAGGCGGCGTGGGATTTGGTGGCGATCTCCTCGGGCGACATTGCCCCCAGCTTCGCCTTCATCTCTCTACGCAAATGATGCTTCATGGGGCTTATTGAATTACACTGGACGAAAGCGGGCAAGGGAATAATGACGAAGCTCTAATGTGTGCAAACCTATGATTGTTTGTTCTCCAACTTCTTGGCCCACTCCAGATACGCCGCAATGTGCTTCTCGTACCCGCGATCGGTGGGGCGGTAGAACGTCTTGTCCACACCGAGATAGTCCTGGTCCGGGCTGACCCCCCCCGTGTGATCGTGCGAGTACTGGTAGCCCTTGGAATAGCCGAATTTCTCCGCCATTCCCGGATGCGGGGCGTTGCGCAGGTGCTTTGGGACCGGGAGCGTGCGGTTTTCCTTCACGTCGGCCATCGCCTCCCATATCGCCACCGCCGATGCGTTGGACTTCGGCGCCGTCGCCATGTAAATCACCGCCTGGGCGAGCGTGAGTTGGCATTCGGGCAGGCCGATGCGCTCGGTGATCTCGAAGGCGGCCGCCGCCACCGAAATCGCCCGCGGGTCGGCGTTGCCGATGTCCTCGGAGGCTAGTATCGCGATACGCCGCGCGATGAACCGCGGGTCCTCACCCGCGGTGAGCATCTTGGCCAACCAGTAAACCGCGGCGTCCGGGTCCGAACCCCGCATCGACTTGATAAGCGCGCTGGCGGCGTCGTAGTGCTGATCACCAAGCGCGTCATACCGCACCGCCTTCGCCTGGATCGAATCCTGCGCCACCCCCAAATCGAACTTGATTTGGGCCGCGGGATCGCTCAGCGTGGCGAGCTGACTGCGAACACCCACCTCCAGTGCGGTCAGCGCCCTTCGTGCGTCGCCGTCCGAAATCCGCCCCAGATGCTCCAACGCCTCTCCGCTCGCGGAGATGTTGCAGGCCCCCAACCCTCGCTCGTGATCTTCCAGCGCCCGATGAAGAAGCGTCACGATGTCCTCGGGGCAAAGCACGGAGAACTGAAAGATCGTCGAGCGCGAGAGCAGGGGCGAATTGATGGTGAAGAACGGATTCTCCGTGGTCGCCCCGATCAGGATGATAGTAGCGTTCTCGACGTCGTTGAGCAGGACGTCCTGCTGGGCCCGGTTGAAGCGGTGAAGCTCATCCATGAACAGGACGGTGCGTTGTGCCTTGGATGCGAGGACAGACCGGGCGCGCTCGATGATCTCGCGAACGTCCTTGACCGACGCCGAGGCTGCGTTAAGGGCGTGGAACTCGCAATTGCAGGACCGCGCGATCACGTATGCCAGTGTCGTCTTCCCCGTTCCGGGGGGACCCCAGAAGACGAGCGAGGAAAGGCGGTCCGCCTCTATCATCCGACGCAGCATCTTACCGGGTCCGAGGAACTCATCCTGACCGAGCACCTCGTCGAGCGTCTGCGGGCGCATTCGCACCGCCAGGGGTGCGTTGCGGGCGATGGCGGCGGCTTCGGATTCCCTGAACAGGTCCATGACAATTCATTCTACATCACCGCGGTTCGCAGGTCGACTCGTCCTACGTAGCGACTCATACTTCGGGGAACGTTGCACTTTGCAGCAACCTGCTTCGTAGACCCACCCCCGCTTCGTGGACCATGAGCTACTTCGCAGAGTAGGAAGGGGATAGGTCGCAGGTCGAAGCGATAAAACGGACCCCTCGAAAGCACCACCATGGAACTCTTGGAATGTTCTGTATTGGTAAGCATTTGGGCGGTAAAATGAATCTCCCGGACGGGTTCTACTGTGGGGAAGGAAAGATGGCGGGCAGGTTAACGAAAAGCGGGTTCACGCTTATCGAGTTGCTGGTGGTCATCGGCATCATCTCGCTGATGTTCATGGTTGCCATGTCCTCCCTGCAACAAGCCACTCAACTAGCGGGGAACACTATCTGTGCGGCGAATCTCAGCGGGATCGGGAAAGCGGTCTATTCCTATCTCGATGAGTTCGAGGGAACGTTCCCCGTGTGGGAGCAGTGGGACAGGCCCTTACCCGGTGGGAAGTCCACGCAACTGACATGGTGGTACATGGACCTCGCCAAGACGATGGGGTGGGAGAAGCTCTGGACACATTACCCAGCCACCTTGGAGGATGAGGAAACCTGGGAAGACCCCGGGATGTTCCTGTGCCCGTTCACTGATAGATCTGTGCTCTCACAGGGCTCACAGTTTGGTAACAGAAGTGGTTGGACTGGAAACATTAATCACGAGCCCATGTGGCCCAGCGCACCGCGGCCGGGGGGTTCGTGGTTTCCCGAGCTGCTTTCCTACGGCTGGAATGTAAAAATGGGGTGGTATGCACCGTTCGGGACGGAGGACAGGACCAATAACCTTGCGATCAGGATCAAGGCGAACGAGGTAATGAGGAGTGACGAGAAGATCCTGATCGCCGACAGCGATAATAAGTGCGACCGCGACTCGGCGATAAACGGGTCCTGGCCGGAAGTGCAGGGGATGGGCTTGCGTCACAGCGAAGGAGCGAACATCCTGTTCGCCGATTCGCATGTCGATTGGGGCGACCCCTATAAGATTCAGGTGAGCTATACCATTGGCAGCGATTATCCCTCCGCGAAAACGAACTCGGACATCATCGAGAAGTACTGGGACCCCAAGGCCAGATGACCACGCGCACGCAGTACCACATCAAATGGCGTGTGTGAATCAACTCGGATAACCAGCCGAATCAGCGCATGCACCTGCCCAGTCTAAAACTTGGCGAATTCACGTCCCGACTGATTTCCGCAGGGCGTCACCGCCCCAATTCCGTTGAAGGTGCTTGCGGGTAGGAATGTTCCCTTCACGATTAGCGGGTTTCGTGGTAAGATGCCTTCTTGGAACACGTTCTCTCTTGGGGAAGCAAAGGTGATGCGCAAGCTGCAAAAAGATGCGTTCACGCTTATCGAGTTGCTGGTGGTCATCGCGATTATCTCGCTGCTCGTGACCATCCTCATGCCCTCGCTCCAGAAGGCCAAGCAACTCGCCCGCAACACCATGTGCTGCACCAATCTGAGCGGACTTGGGAAGGCGATGTACCAGTACCTCCAGGAATTCGAGGGTACCCACCCCATGTTGACACAGTGGGAGGCCGTCGACGACCATGGTAAGCCGACACAAGAAGGAGCCTGGTTCAGGGACCTGGCGAAGATGATGGGGTATTCAAAGGTCTGGACGACGTTCCCCTGCCCTCCCGGAGAGGAGGAGACCTGGGAGAATCCGGGGTTATTCCTGTGTCCCTTGACGGACAGGACCGTCGTGACGCAGGGAACGCACGTTGGTGATCCAGGTTGGGCGACGAAGATACGTAAGATCCCCAGGTGGCCCGAGGAACCGCGCCCGGCCGGGTCTTGGTGGGAAGAGCTGCTCTCCTACGGGTACAACGGTGCCTTTGGATGGTCCGACGCCGACTACAAGGACAACGACCGCAGCGAATGGGTGCAGGCGGGAAGTGTGATCAGGTCGCACGAAAAGGTCCTTATCGGCGACAGCGACAACCGCACGGATCGCGATTGGTATGTTGGAGGGAGCTTTGCTGACGAGGCTGGGTTGGGCTTTCGGCACAACGGAGGGGCTAACATCGTCTTTCACGACGGGCACGTGGGGTGGGAGGACCCCTACCATCTTCAGTCAACCTGGGCGCTTGGTACCGGGTTCACTTATGCCGGAGGCCTGGAGGGCCAAAGGCTGTTCGCTAAATACTGGGCCCCGGGCGGCAGATGAGCAGGTGCACGCCCTCCCGCACGGACCCGGGGCACGCCCCGCCCCGCGAAAATTAGATACACCAGAGGCGGGGGGCGAGTCGCCACTGACTACTCCCGATGCACATCGGGACTGGCTACTCTACCCCTCGATCCCGAACTCGCGCAGCCACTGACGCGCCTGCTCCTTGGTGGGCCCGAAGTGCTTTTCCCTGGGCTCGGACGGAGCGGAAGGGTCGCTGAATCGGTGATGCGCGGACAGTTGAACGAGCTTCCGCGCGAAGTCCTCGCTGGTGACGGCGATGCAGCGCCTTCGGCGGGCGGCTTTGCGAATCTCGCGGTCGCTGCTGACCACCGTCAATCTCCGCGGAGCGCTATCGCGCGCTATGTGCTTGAGGATCAGGTCATCGGCGCTGCGCCCGAGCGAATACTCTGCGTGCACACCGGTCTTTGCGATTCTGGTTTCGGTTTGGGCGCTCGGTGGCGCCCCGTCGAACACAACGCGCACTCGCTGCCCCGAGGCGACTAAGACTGCGAGCAGTTCGCAGAGCGCATCTCTGGACAGTTCCGGTTCCAGTTCGGGTGCGGCGTGCATCAAGTTGTTCCCGTCGATCAGATACGGCACGGATGTAATCATACTCCGCGCGGACAGGGCGGGCAACGGATCGGTCGGAGCGAACCTGACGCGCCTGGGTGAGCTTATTCGTGCGGATCGCCCTGGGGTCGCCGGGAGATGACGGTGAAGTCGTTGGGGAGGTAATCGTCCAGGATTCGAACATTCCAACCCAGCGGAAGCAACATCGCGAGGACGTCGCTCGGGTTGTAGTAGGCGTATGGGGCGTCGTTGAAGTGGGAGGTGCGACCGTACAGGAGGTTGAATACTACGGACTCGCGCGCGAGATCCATGAGGCGCTCCACGGCGCGGGCGAGGAACTCAAGATTGTTCCCGAGTTGGAGGTTGAACACCCCGCTGGAGAAGACGACGTCGTAAGATCTGGGGGGAAACTCCCCAGAGGGATGGCCCTCGCGTGCGGATTCATCGAAGAGGTCCGCGCACACGAAGCGCCCGCCTTTCTGCGAGCGGTAAGCCGCCTGAACCATCTTCTCGGAGATGTCCACGCCTGTGTAATCGACGTGGATCTTGCGCTCTTTGAGGAACCCGAGCAGGTCTCCGAGTCCGCACCCGACGTCGAGGAGCCTTCTGGCTTCGAGTTCCACGTTATCGACGAGGATCCCGAAGCGTGCACGCTGCGTGGCGGGGCTTATCCAATCGAGGACCCTGTGGTTCTCGAGCCCAGCGTCTATGCGCGGTTCGTAGTGGTTGAGAATCTTTCGCTTTCTTTTCATTCAGGTGCGTCCGGGGTCGTGCTATTCGGAATCTTCGTACGTCTCGGCGTTGGCGACGATTTGATTATACAGGTCCTCCCCGCCCAGTGCGACGCACCACGGCAGGAGCGCTCCGCGCGAGTCCCAGTACTCGATTTCGGCGACCTGTGTATCGCGGGCGATCTGGCGGAGAAGCTCATCGAGCAATCTGACCTGTAGTTGCTTCTGTCGGGCGGAGAGTTCCCTGATTTGGTGTGACTTCGGGTCGCGTTGTGCGAGTTCGCGGCGGCGGCGGTCGAGCTGCTCGATCTGGCCCGTGACGGCGGGAAAGGATTCCGCGCACCAGCGATCGCGGGTGTGCTGGTCTTTGAACGATTCGAGGCGGGCGGCGGCCTGTTTGGCGAGCGAGGCGTAGTTGTTTCCAAGTTCGCAGGCGGGGATCTCGTCGCGCCCGAAGCAGGCGACCAGATGCTCGGGGAGGCGAATAACGGTTTGCAGGTCCTTCATGCGGTCCAGCAAGTGAAATCGCACCCGCAGGATCCCCCGCAGCTTACCTTGCAGCACACCTACCGCAGTGAGTTTCTCGGTGAGTCGATGCGCTGCGGGGATGTAGAGCGATCCTCTATGCGGGACGGCGAGCGATTGTCCGTCCGGTCCGAGGCGCACTTGAATGACCAGGAGAATCGCCTTCCCCGCCAGTGCCCGCACACCCGCTTCCATCATCGCTTCGGTGGGCAGACGCGCACCGGCGAGCAGATCGAAAGTTCTTTCTGCGATGCGTATCCGCTCCCCTTCCAAATGCACCCCCGCACGCACGAGATGCCCTTCGTGCTCCAGGGTTGCGAAGAAGGGCAGTTCACCTTCGTCGATCTTGAGGGGTCGCAAACCCAGGTTCGTTTCGAGAACGGCGTCGTTATAAAGTTGCCCCAGTCGCACATAATCCGCGCAAAAGGCATCCATCAATCTCATGTGAGCGCCCGGGGCGTCACACGCGAACAGACTGGAGGCGAACTCGAGCGTCACCTGGTTGGCGTTGAGATACTCACCCAGCCAGGCGCGGTAGAGATCGACGAGCTTACCGGCTGCGCATCGTTCGAGCAGCCGCTTGACGAGCCTTTCCTCAGCGTCGAACCAGTCGCGCAGACGCCTTTGCGAATCGGATTGCGGAAAGGTCGCAAGCGTGTTCGCCCTCGCCCTGGAGAGCATCTCGCGGAGCAGTGGGGCGGTCTCGGCGACGCTCAAATCTCCGACAATTCGGTGGTAGTCGGGTTTATGGAAGTAGCTCGGCCCGATAAGCTGCCAATTGTCCGACGGTGAAAACTCATCGTAAAGCTCGTCAACAGTGCGGCCAAGCCGGCGCGCCAGCGCCGCCGTCTTCATTCCGGTCTGCGGTTCCCAGCGGCGAATCTCGACGGGGAGGCGCCCGAGAAACTCACTGTAGAACATCGCTGCTCCCCAGTCCGCCCCGCCGCTTCGATAGAATCGCTCGCGGGCGAACCTCAAAGGTGAATCGCCCATCTGGGAACCAATGGACGTGAACGCCACGTCGATGTCCTCGATGAAATGCCGCACTCTCTCCCCGCCCCGCGCGAGCGCCTGGAGCTTTGGGATGACGTCCCAGAGGGAGTGGCAGTTCTGATCGATGCTGAACATGGGCCTGGTACACTCACCCTTGGTCGGGTGGGTCTTGGGCTTGGTCAGGTGAGCGAAGCGCGATGGCGGCGAGGTCGGGATGGATGCGCCCGTAACAGCAGAACCGCACGACGGTTTCCAGGCACACATCCGTGACGATGCCATTTTCCTGTTTGACGAAGGACACGCGGAGGACGTCTCCGCTGCGGGCGTGGAGGAGGACGGACCTCTCGCCCGTGAGGAATTCCAGCGGCCAATCGAAGTGCAGGGCGGCGAGGATCCCTGCGGCTGCAGAGCCCGTACCGCACCCCAGCGTCTCACCCTCCACGCCAAACTCCCACGTGCGGATGGAAAGCTCACCCACCGAAAGGACCTGGACGAAATTCGCGTTCGCCCCGCGGGGTTGAAACTCCGGATGATGGCGCAGCGCGGGACCAAGGTGCTCGATGTCCACCGCGTCGACGTCATCGACGTAGACGATTACGTGCGGGACACCGGTGACGGCGAAGTCGCATTTTTGCTTGCTGCCTTTCACGGTCAGCTCGACGTCGAAGCGAAGGTCCCTCGGATCGGGTATGCAGACGCGGACGTAGTCTCCGTCGCTGCTTGCACCGCGAACGATACCCGCCTGTGAAAGCACGCGAGTCTCACCTTCGCCCACCCATCCATTGCTGTTTACCCAGTGAACGAAGCAGGCGGTTCCGTTTCCACACAGTTCCGCCTCGGACCCGTCGGCTTCGAAGAAGCGGGCGGCGATGTCGGAGACGCCCTCGATATCGGGCTCGCAGGCGAAGATGACACCGTCGGCGCCCACGCCCTTGCTCCGGGAGCACAGCGTCCGCCCCATGTGCCCCACGCGCTTGGGTGAGTTGAGGATTTCATCGAACTGGCCCGCGCGATTGTCGATGCACAGGAATTCGTTTCCGCTCCCGGAGAGCTTCGCGAACTCAATCGTATCGACCATAAGCAAATTCCTTCGACTTCCAGGGCGCAGCTGATCCGCTAACTATAGCCTCAGTTGCGTGTTGTTTCAAACGTGATGTCCTGCCTGCACACAGGGTCTGAGGTGCCCAGTGGGTTCTGCCCCCGGGGTTGGCGGGCGCCATCGAGTCGAACTTATCCCGTGGAGCCTCTAGGTTTTTTCTGCCAATAAAGCAGCCCCAGAGCCCCTTGCGGACGCCGTAGGCAGTGAAGCGGGTGCGTCTTCAGGCACCCAAAAACACACAACCCCAGCATTTGAATGGTTATAGACGCGGTGGCATTTCGATTGCATAGCATATGTCACTGCGGGACCAGTGCGCAGGTCACTGGATCTTAGGGAAACTCGCTCCAGGCGGAGCCTGGGTAGATAGGTGAGAGAAAGCATGGTGGCGGCATTGAATCAACGGAATAGTCCCTTCTCCCTGGTGGTGACCGGGGAGGCCGAGGCGTGGCGAGGCGCGCTGGAGATGATCGTCGGACCGCAATGGCTGCGGACGTATCAGGTCGGGAGCGATCGCGAGCTGCTCGAGGTGGTCGAATCGGGCGTCGCCGACGCCGCCGTGCTCGACGCCGCCGCTGATTGGCGCCTCGACGTCCTCCAACTGCTTCGCATGATCCGCCGCCTCGACGCGGCGCTGCCCGTGGTGGTCGTCACCGCCCGCCGCGACCGTCGCTTACTTGAGAGCGCGCTTAGATTGACGGCGTTTAGCGTAGTCGTCAAACCTCTCGAACTCGAGGAACTCCTGCGACAAATCCAGCGGATCATGGCCCGAGTCGATACCATGCTCCGCCACGGACTCGATGAATAACAATACTCTGCGGCTAGACGAACAAGACTGATTAAGGATTAACTGGAAGGAGCAGCACATGGCCAAGAAGAAACCCGCAAAGAAACCCACGAAGAAACCCAAGGTAGCGAAGAAGACCCCGAAGATCCGCCCGCTCGGTGAGAAGGTGCTCGTCCAGCGCCTCGAGGCCGAAGAGATGACAAGGGGCGGGATTGTCTTACCGGACACCGCAAAGGAAAAACCGCAGAAGGGCACCATTATCGCCGTGGGCGACGGGAAACTGCTCGACGACGGGAAGCGGGCAAAGTTTCAGGTCGCCAAAGGCGACACGGTTATCTTCACCTCTTACGCCGGGACGGACATCAAGGTCGACGGTGAAGAATACCTCCTGATGAACGAGTCCGACATACTGGCGATTCTGAACTGAGAAAGCACTCAGCTCTCAGCTATCAGCGACAGAAGAAGCGAAGGAGGTCAGCGCGGAAGGCTGAAGGCTCAGAGCAGACAAAGGAGTTTCGAACATGGCAAAGAAGAAGATAGCATTCGGTTTTGAGGCCCGAGAGGGCATTCGGCGGGGAGTGAGGCAGTTGTCGAAGGCGGTTAGGGTAACGCTCGGGCCCACCGGGCGGGTCGTCGTACTGGAAAAATCGTTCGGGGCGCCTACCGTAACCAAGGACGGGGTAACCGTCGCCAAGGAAATCGAGCTTGAAGAGCCCAACGAGAACATGGGCGCGCAAATGGTCAAGGAGGTCGCTTCCAAGACCTCCAACGTCGCGGGCGACGGGACCACGACGGCGACTATCTACGCTGAGGCGATCTTCGAGGAAGGTCTGAAGAACATCGCCGCGGGCGCCAAGGCGATGCAACTGAAGCGCGGTATCGACAAAGCCGTCGATGCAATCGTCGCCGAACTCCAGAAGCTCTCCAAAGACGTCAAGAGCTCCAAGGAGATCGCCCAGGTCGGTACGTGTGCAGCCAATCAGGACGAGGAGATCGGGCAGCAGATCGCCCAGGCCATGGACAAGGTCGGAAAGGACGGGGTCATCACCGTCGAGGAAGGTAAGGCCCTGGAAACCGACGTCGACCTCGTCGAGGGTATGCAGTTCGATAAGGGGTACATCTCCCCGCACTTCGTCAACAAGATCGAGACTATGGAATGCGACCTGGAGAAGCCCTTCATCCTCGTGCACGAGAAGAAGATCTCCACCATCAAGGACCTCGTTCCCCTCCTGGAAAAGATCGCCCAGTCGGGCCGGCCCCTCCTTATCATCGCCGAGGACATCGACGGTGAGGCGCTCGCCACACTCGTGGTCAACAAGCTGCGCGGTACGCTTCAATGTGTTGCGGTGAAGGCGCCCGGGTTCGGTGACCGCCGCAAGGACATGATGCGCGACATTGGTATCCTCACGGGCGGACGGCCCATCATGGAGGACATGGGAATCTCGCTCGAAAACCTCCAGATGACCGATCTCGGATCGGCGAAGCGAGTCCGCATTGACAAGGACAACACCACGATTATCGAGGGTGCGGGTTCGACCTCCGACATCAAGGGTCGCATCGAGCAGATCAAGACCGAGATCGACGCGACAACCTCCGATTACGACAGCGAGAAGCTCGAGGAGCGGCTTGCCAAGCTCGCCGGCGGAGTCGCGCAGATTAACGTGGGCGCGGCGACCGAGGTCGAGATGAAGGAGAAGAAGGCCCGCGTCGAGGACGCCCTCCACGCCTGCCGCGCCGCCGTCGAGGAAGGCATCCTCCCGGGCGGGGGCGTCGCCGTCCTGCGCTCGCTCAAGGCGCTCGATAGGGTCAAGACGGAGACCGAGGACGAGAAGACCGGCGTGGACATCGTGCGCAGGGCGCTGGTGGCGCCCATCAAGCAAATCGCCGAGAACTCCGGGCTCGACGGGAGCATTGTCGCCGCCAAGGTCATGGACTCCGACCAGCTCAACTTCGGTTACGATGCGATGGCGGCGAAATATTGCGATCTCGTCCGGGCCGGTGTGATCGTCCCCACCAAGGTGGAGCGCTGCGCCCTCCAGAACGCCGCCTCCGTCGCAGGGTTACTCCTGACCACCGACGCGATCGTCTCCGAGATTCCCGAGAAGAAGACACCCGCGGGCCCTCCGGGCGGCGGGATGGAAGGAATGTATTGATCGATTGACGATTTTCGATTGTCGACCTGCCTGCCGGCAGGCAGGTTGGCGATTGAAAAACGACAGGCTGCAGCTTGCGGCTTAGCATTAACCAACGCGGCGGGTTGACTCCCTCCAACCCGCCGCGTAGTTATTAAGGAAAGTCGATAGACGATGCGGCAGGTCTACCGCCCCGCCATTTTCTCGGGTGCATAAGGTGTCGGGCAAGCATGCCCGACCTACGTCCCTAACACCTGTTCTACGAGGAAGCTTATGAGTGCAACAAAGATCAACCTGTCCGACAAGTTCGCCCGACTCGGTGATGCAGAGTACGCAGTGGGCATCGTCGCCAAGATGAACGACTACGAGTTCAAAGTCGTCAAATTCAAGGGCGACTTCGTGTGGCATAGTCATCCGGATACAGACGAGACGTTCATCGTTATAGAAGGTGTCATGGTGATGTGTTTGAGGGATCAGGATGTGGAATTGCATGCTGGTGAGATGATTGTAATCCCGAAAGGCGTTGAGCATAAACCATCGTCAACTGAAGGATACAAAGTTCTTCTGATCGAACCGGAGGGGGTCCCGAACACAGGTGGCGTCCAGAGCGAAATGACAATTCCGAAAGTTGAGTGGATATGATGCATTTCGCTTGATATGGATGCGAGCAGCGAGCCGTGCCAGGGGGCCTAGAATCGCTTCTAGTTCGCGTTGCCTGCCTGCCGGTAGGCAGGTTCGCGGCCAAATTTACCCGCGAAGCGCTCTTAAAGAACAGCCCTCTTTCCGCCGAATTATATCCTAAGTCCTTGTCTGGAAGTGGGCGCAGAACGCATCCGTTTCGTAAGACCGGAGGACCATGAAGGGAGAATTGCACCATGACTTCAGGAGATAGCGGGACACCTCCGCGGGGTGATAATAGTGAGATGCAGTTTGGTGAGTGGTTGACCGATCCGGTCGAGGGACCACCCCCAATCGCATCGCCTTCACCGTCGCCGGGATCAACGAACTCGCAGGTACCCGCGCAGGCGCCCGTGAATTCGCAAGCGCCCCCGCAGTCGCCCGTGGAATCTCAGGCTTACCCGCAGGGGCCCCAGACGCAATGGGGCGCGGATGCCTCCGTCAGATCGGGGCGGTTTGTTCCGGTGATGCGCCGCGCCATCCCCTGCGTCGTCGTGCTGCTCGTCCTGAGTGCGATTGCGCTGTACCCCATAAGGCTCGACCTCCGCAACACCAGTTCGCTCAGTGTGAAGAAGGCCCAGCATTTCGTCGAGCAGCAGCGCCTGGAGATCTATGAGCGACGCCCGGGACTCTTTATGCCCGTCCCCGTCATGCCCGTCTACCGGCCTCCAATGCCCATGGGCGGGATGTACGAAGATGCGATGCCGATGGAAGGCGGTTACGGACCGCCAACTTCCCCGGGAATAACATTCGACGCCTCTCCCGCCAAGGCGATAGCGGACATTAAGAAATCGCTGGCGGAGTACGAGGAACTCACCCTCCCGACGTCGTACATTTTGAGGCGATTTGCCGTTATGGGCGTCCTGGGAGCGCTGGGGGTATTGGCGTTTGCGTGCTGGATAGTGACGGGGCGAAGCAACGCACTTACGCTGGAACGCGCGGTGGTGGAATCGTCCCAGGAGCCGGTCCCTCCCGGCTGGGCGCCGGAAGCACCGCCCCTGACCCGCCCGCACTGGGCGATGAGGTGTATCTGGGGTGCGTCCTGCGCTCGCGAGAGCTTGCTGACCTGGGGAGCGCTGGGGATATTGGTTTGGTGGTATGCAGCGCTAGCGGTGGTTGTCGGCGCACCGTTGAGCGCAGTGCTGCTCTTACGCGCACACGGGGTCGACAGCGCGCTTCAGGCAACGCGTTTCGCACTGATCGTGGACTGGGTTGGCATGGTGGTTTTGGGTGGCACGGCCGGACTTATCTTGCTGATTTCGTGGCAGCAGGGCGAGAAGCGGGCGGGACGGTCTGACAGGTGGTATCCCCACGCGGCGGAGGAGAGCGGGGCGGTGAGCCTTGGACAGGCAGTGGTCCTACCCGCTGGGGTAGCTGGTGTGGCCAATCCCGGCGCGCCGGGATCGGGAGTGCAACCCGAGCCCCTCGGGACGGTTCAGGACAATCCCGCACCACAGCCGATCGGAGCAGACCCGCGAATCTCCTAAAGCTTTACGACCTTACCACTGTTGCGGGATTTGATAGCGGCGTGGGCGAGCAGGGACGCCTGGAGGGCGTCTCGTGCGGTAGCGTTAGCGGGGGAGCGGTTTGTCGCGACGCATTCGGCGA
>SDBT01012943.1_pt1 | contig 13381 bp, 21 predicted proteins | sample 2277101 | NCBI WGS metagenome assembly SDBT01 (sample SAMN10404973, study PRJNA504765) | marine sediment metagenome | isolation source: marine sediment core GS10_PC15, 103 cmbsf | place: Arctic Ocean: Southern Knipovich Ridge | collected 2010 | reverse complement strand
GCACCACCTAACCAGGAGGTAGAATGTGACACAACGGACATGGCTGCACTTCGTGGGCAGCAAGTATTACACGATCGACTCCTTCACCGAGGAGTCCAAGAAGCTGGGTGTGACCCGGAGGGTCAGCCCACAGATCGCGCAGCGCATGAGTTACGGTGACCGTGTGCTGCTAGCCATGAAGCGGGGGAAAACCCCCGTGGTATTTGGCTACTTCACAATCGACACGCTGACCGGGATCAGCGGTAACACGATGGACCGGCTCTGGGGTTGTGGCCTAACGGGTGAGGACTTGGGGCTGGGTGGCAAGATGGTGACCAAGGGGTGCGGGACCTACATCGTGGGCTCCACGTTCACCGTTGAGTGTGACATACCTGACATCATGGCCAAGCTGGAAGGTCTGACAGCCGCCGATATAGGCAAGCTCATGGTGGGAGGCACCTTCCATACGCACCCCCAAGCACGGTTGAGGGACGTTCCCTTCCGTCAGGGATACCGATCGTTCGATTACGATTCGTTCCTGGCCGAGGCACTCCGTGAGGTAGTGCGGATCACCGATATGGGGAAAAGCAACCGGCTACCGGTCGTCCATGGCCAGTTCTACGCCGATGACATTGACATCCCCGCGAGCGGCGTCGAAGGCTTAGTCCAAGAGATCGTGGACTACAAACGATTGGAGGAAATCCAGAAGATCATGCAAGGCAAACTAGAGCTCGTAAAGTGAGGCGACGTAGGCCAAGGGACAACCAGCGCACCGCCGTATACCGCTGGGAGCAAGCGCTACCAGGCTGGCCAGGAAACCGCCTGAGCCTACAAGGATGTCGCATTCTCGTACACCGCGTATGGCAGGAGTACGTGGGCTATAGCCAGCCGCCCGTGGTAAAGGATGGACGCAGGCGGCGTAAGCCCAGCGGCAATAAGTACTGGATCAAGCTGCCCGTATGGTCGCGGCACGACATGATCTTGCTCCATGAGGTAGCCCACTCCCTCGTCCATTTCCGTGACCCGGAGCCGCGTCAGCAGGCCGCCCATGGACCCGTGTTCGCTCGCCTGTATGTCGATCTGCTAGCCCGGTACTACGGGCTACCCAAGGGCGCGACACGTAGCGCAGGGGTGCACCAAAAGCCCCGAAGGGTGCGCTATGCCACACGAGCAGAGCTCGATGAGCTCAAGCTCCGTCCCATGCTCTTGAGAGAAAGGAAACTGCGTGCCGTATGAGTGAGCTATCCAACCGACTACGAGACAGACGCCAGGAGCTGGGCTACAGCCAACTCGACCTGTCCATCATGATCCAGCGTGACCACTCAACCATCTCGAAGCTGGAGTCGGGCGAGCGCCTGCCATCCGTCGAGATTCTCAGGGATCTGTCAAAAGCGCTTGAGCTGTATTTCATGTCGCTTATGGCGGATCGCGTGCGCGCTCAGTTAGTGGAGGGAGAGCGAGTGCAGCACTTCGACCTACTCGAACAGTGGAGGAAACTTGCCGATGGATTAGAATAGCGCCTTGACAGTCAAGTCAAGCCCTTGTACCCTTGTAGTACGAGCAATTGTGGGCATTCAACCAGGAGAGCACCATGGAACTTTTCATCCCCCTCATCTCTGCGGCATTGATCGCTGCGGGGATAGGGCTCGGCCTGCGGTTTGGCTTGCCGCTAATCAGTATCAAGCCGAACACTCGCTTCACGGTCAGCCATCTGAATATGCAGTGGGACGTGACGCTGGACAGGCCAGATGTAGTTGTACCGGAGACAGTAGGGCCAACCATGAAGGAGGTCGTAGCAGCAGTGGCCAAGGTGGTCGGCCCGGCACCCAAGGCTAAGAAGGCCGAGGCACACCCCAGACTCCCCACTTCGGACAAGCCGCTCAGGTGCAAGTGGTGTGGACGCACGGATTTCTCCAGCGTCCAGAGCTTGGGTGGTCATAGCGGCTGGTGCAGGAAGGCTCACATGAGAGCCACTGTGCCCGCACCCAAGGCACAGGCCGAGAAGGTGGAGCCCGCGACGCCCGTCGTCGAGAAGAAGGCGAAGCCCAAGAGCAGGAAGCTCGGGGAACAGCGTGTCTACCTCGATGGCGATGAGCTGAAGCGACTCCGAGGGGCACGAAACCTCTCACAGCGAGACATCGCTAACCTGATCGACCTGAAGAACAGCACCTATGGCCACATCGAATTGGGTCACCGGCCCATGATCATGTCCACGGCACAGCGGCTGGCGGGCGTGTTGGGCGTCACCGTCCACGACTTCACCGCAACGCCTGAATCCAAGAAAGCTCCGAAGCGAGAGCTGGTGGCTATCGATGGTGAGATGTTGCGGCTAGCGCGCGAAGAGGTCGCACTGAGCAGGAAGGAGCTGGCCCAAAAGGTCGGCGTGAGCTCGCAGTGGATCGACATGCTGGAGCGTGGTGAGTTTCCACGTACCAACTCGATCATCCTCGATCGTATATCCACCACACTCGGTGTCGAGCCATCGATCCTGATCGATAACCGAGCCAACCATACCAACGGGAGTTAGACATGCTCGATTTCAAGAGACATGGAGGCTGGCTGACAGCCGCACGGGATTGGGCGATCGCCAACGTCCAGTACCAGCAGGCCAAGGCCAAGCGTAAGGATGCCAAGGCGGTGTTCTTCGCAGCATTCGAGCGGCGTGACGCCCTACCCGAACCCGGCAGTAACATCGAAGGGTTTGGTGGTGGGGTAAAGGTGATGGTGGTCCACTACCATGGCCGCTGGAATTACGACATCAAACGGCTGATGGAGCGGTACCCGGAGCTTCCGTGGGACCACTACAAGACCCGGACCAAGAGCTACTACCATATCAAGCCGACCGTGCTGGAGACCGTGCCGGTGGAGATCGAGACAGCGGTCGAACACAAACAAGTGGCATAACGGACCATGGGACAGATATTCGGCAGCGACTGGATCTATCACAGCCATGTCATGAAGACAGAGCTATTCATCGCTCAGGTCGTTAGCGATGCTAACCAATCACCCAAGGGCAGGGACCCCTATTTCAAGATCAGGCTGCAAGCGGATGGAGAGGAATACAACCTCACGGTGGAGAACGCCAAGTGCATGGCCGTGCTAGCTGGAGCTCCCAAGCACACATGGCTCCGGTTCACGGCCACTGGCAACAGGGAGGGCGCCGACCTGGTGCTGGAACCTTACGGTGATCCGTATACGGGCACAGCGGCACCCAGCTATCCGGGACAACCCATCCCAACCAGCAAGCCCGTCCCTACCGCGACCGTGACCCCCATGGGTCCGAACGCGGTAATACCACTCGTATCGGTGAACCCCTACCCGGCGCTCTTCGACAGTTTTAAGGAGTGCATGGTGGTGGCCGCTGATCTGGTGGACTGGTTCAAGGATGAGTTGGGCCGGGACATGACGGAAAACGATCGCGCGCTGGCCATATCGCTCCACATCCAGATGGAGCGGGACGGGTTCGCACGTCCCTTGCAGATCATCGACCCCGAATCTGACGCTGCACCCAAGCAGCTAGCACGAATCCACGAACTACTGGAAGAAAAGGAGATATCACAGGGTGATAGAGAACGAGCAGAACTCGGTATCGGAGATGGACTCACTCATGGACGAGCCGTCGAATGGATTACCCAACTGGCTCGACTACCAGACCGCCGAGGTGATCGTCTCCCGTTCTGATCTGGGCACCAATCAGGGTGAGGGTATCCGCACGGACCTGGAATGGTGGTTCAACGACCTGCTCTACGCGTTCCTCCTGGTGCTGTGGACAGCCGGTAAGATACTGGCGCCGGTCGGGGCGATGACGGAGAATGAGGGCGTGAAGCGGTTGGGTCTAGCCTACAAGGCAGGCAAAAAGATCCTTTGATCCCCGATTTCGATCCAGATACCCACACCTATCGCGTCAACGATTGGGTCCTGCCCAGCGTGACCGACGTGATCAAGGGTTCTGGTCTCATGAAGGGGCTGGATCATGTGGACCCGGCGGTGTTGCGCAAGGCAGCAGCCGTTGGCAGCGAGGTCCACGAAGTAATTCACCGGATGAGCTTGGGCGAACCTTCGGGTAAGATCAGCAGTGAAGCCCAGCCGTTCGTAGATGGATGGATCCAGTTCCTTCGTGACACCGGATACAAGAGCGAACATTCAGAGCTCCATCTGTATTGCGAGGACCACTGGTTCGCTGGCACCATCGATCAGGTGGGACCAATCAACCGTCAGCGTGCGATCATCGACATGAAGGCGACCAGCGGGTTCAACACACCGCACGTTGCGTGGCAGACGGCTGGCTACCAGCACCTGTACAACACCAGCTACCCGGACAAGCCAGCCACCCGACGCTACGGTCTGCACCTGAAGCAGCATACCTACAGCCTCTGGCCGTTCAAGAGTCCTTTAGACATCGCGAGGTTTCTCATTGCCAGAAAACGATTCGGATAGCGCCAACGCCCTGGTCCAACAGGCGCAGGCCGCCGCCCAAGAGTGGGAGGATTACCCCGGCATCGTCGATGCCAAACAGTTGGCCGTTGCGGTACGAGACTTCCAGTGGCTCAAGGACCAAAAGTCCCACTACCTCACGACCATGGAGAAGATCATCGTACCCATCCGGCAGGGGTTGGATAAGCTGTACGAGATCCGGCGTAACGTCGAGGCCGCGTTCGATGTGCCGATGGAAACAATCGGCGTCCGCATGGCCAACTTCCATGGTGAGGAACGCCTGCGCCTGGAGGCCATGGCCCGTGAGATTGTGGAAACGGCGATCGAAACCGACGAGATTGTGGATACCTTACCGGAACCGACGAAGGTAACGGGCCTACATTTCCGGGAAACATGGTCAGCGCAGGTCGTGGACCTGGAGAAGCTGATCACGTCTGTCGCAGAAGAAGTACCCGGCACAAATGCTGAACTGCTAAAGCCTAACATGACAGCGTGCCATCAGCTGGCACGCGCCCTAAAGGACCAGCTCGCCCCACTCGACATCGGGATAATTGCGAAGAAGAAGGAAACGCCTATCGTCAAATAGATTTCCACATATTTTCCACACAGTTGCGTATGTGGCGTGTCCCGCCCATCCTACAATTAGCCCCGTTGCGCGGGGTAGGTCCTGGCTCTCACGGACCTTTCTGGTCCAACATGCTGGGATAACCAAGATCGAGTGAGACGGTCACCTGCCCCTAGCAACGGCACACCATACAGCACCGGGCACCACGGAGAATCGCATGATGCAATGCGGATGGGTACTTATCCCCCCCCATGTTTACCAGTCCGACCTCAACGACCGCCAGAAGATGTTGATGGGCAGAATCTTAACGCTCTCCGACAAGCACGGGTGTTGCTTCGCCAGCGATGCTTTTCTGGCTGCGGAGTTCGGTGTGACGGAGCGTCATATCCGCCGTTCGATAAATGTCCTCTCTAAAGCAGGGTTTATTAAGAAGCGAACGCGGCACAAGGGACGCGGAAAGGGAAGCAGTAGAAGTATTTATCCCATCTGGCCCGGTCAAGATGAACCATCACTTGGACCGGACATTATAGAGCGGACATCTGTGTCCGGTCCAACGATAGAGCGGACCAAAATGTCCGGTGAGCTAGCTAGCGTAGCAGCGGCAGCTATCGCTAAAGAAGAAAAACCAGCAAAAGAAGAAAAAGATTCACCTCCGGTGGCCGATCCGAAGGAAACCACCCGGATCCTCCGCTGGTGGATCGACCAGCAATCCGTAGACCCCACAAGAACCGACATCTCCCGACAGGGTGCCGTGGCCAAAAGGATTGCCACGCACCAGACACCAGAGCAGATACGGTTCGCGCTTATCGGTCTCCCGTTGATCCCACCATGCAGTCTGGGCACACCACCAGACTGTTTTTTGTTGGAACGTCACTTCTCCACCGCCGTTGAGGCTGGAGCACGAAAGAACGGCCACCGAAAGGAGAGCAAGGATGGTTGGTACCGGCACGGTACGTACGTGAACGCCCAAGAATTGTACCGGTGACCGATTGGTCGGATGTAGATGCGCTCACACCAGAAGAGGTCAGAGTCAAGGCCGATGCCGTTGAACGTGCGATGTTCAAGGAGCCCCAATCCCTACTGGCACCCGTCAACAAGGCGTTACTACGAGCCCTGCGAGAGGATCAGGTCCGTCCTATCGATGCGGTACCCACACCATTCCCGACGTGGAATCGGATGTGCTGTTCCATGGGTGGTGGGGTGGGCCTGGCCCGTACGTGGAACGTGATCGTGGGTGGTGCCACTGGAGCAGGCAAAAGCCTGTTAGCCCTGTGCATGACGGAAACCGCACTACGGCACGGAGAGAACGTCGTATACTTCTCATTGGAGATGGACCATAAGGAGCTCCTGACCCGGCTCCGTCCTATCGTATCACGGATCGACGTGAGGTTATTAGAGTGGGGGAAAGGGTTCGATCGGGAGAAGGCCAAGGAAGCGGACGATGCGATCCTGACCCTGCCTGGCACTCTGTATGTCAATACAGCGCCGATCTACAAGTTGGACGATATCGGGGAGGTTATCGAGACCTACTACGTGGCCGACTCCGTGCGCTATTTCATCATCGACTACATGCAATTGGTCGAGCCATCCGGCATCAACAAAAGGATGCGGGAGGCGATAGCCCACATTAGCCACACCGTCAACTATCACGCCAAGCGGCTAGGTTTCGTGCACATCGGACTCAGCCAGTACAACCGTGCGACGACCACCAACCACGACCAGCGCCCCACCGCCGACAGCCTTATCGAATCCTCTGCACTGGGGAACGACGCCAATCAGGTGGTTCTACTGGATCACAGTCGGCGCGATACGAACCCGATCACCCGCGCCGAAAAGACTTTCCTCTTGATAGCGAAGAACCGACATGGGCCTTGCGGTGAAATACCCATACAGCTGGACAAAACAACACTCCGGTTTGATGAAATCTATCCTGACGAAGAATATAGCTACGCTCGCAGCGCATAAAGAAACGCCGCCGCCCGATACGCAGGAGCAACCCGGAGCGGAAGGCCCGCGTTCGGGGCGACAAGGTGTACGGCCCCTACCATCGGTGGATGGAGGGCTGGCCGTGCTTACTGCTGAATACAAGAGAATGCAGCGGCGTCATCAAGGGCGAGCACATCAAGACCGTGGGGGCGGGTGGTAGGGATCGGGAGAACGAGGTTCCGCTGTGCACACACCACCGCAACCGCAGGCACGACATGGGCATCAAAACCTTTCCACGCCACTATAAGTTGGACCTGGAGGTCGCTGCCCTATGGTACTGGCGGCTCTACAAGGATCGCGGGCTTGCTCGATCACGCAAGCCATAGTTAACTTCACCACTCACCCACACAAGGAGAGACACATGACCGACCAAGCGGTGCTCGATACCCTAAGCGGCATTAGGGACGAACTCGACAAGATCGAGCAACAGATCATCACGGAGACGCCGACCAACGGACAGAAAAGAACCCATGTCGCGTTCGTCCTCGACGAATCCGGCAGCATGGGCATGATCCGTGAGCAGGCTATCGACGGGTTCAACGAGCAGGTGAACGCTGTCAAGGCCAACGCTAGTAAGGGTGGCAAGACGACCGTCAGCCAGTGGCGGTTTGGCTGCCCGCCCGACGCGATGCCCAAGGAAGTGTACTTCGATCAGCCCACCGATCAGCTCATGCCGATCACGGAAGAGACCTACACGCCGTTCGGCATGACCCCCATGTACGACGGCATAGGCATGGCGCTGACGCGGCTCAAGACCCTCGACAATGGCGGCGACGTAGCGTTCCTGGTGGTGCTCGTGTCAGACGGGCAGGAGAACGCGTCCAAGGTGTGGACCTCGGAGCAGATCGCCCAGGAGATCCAGACCCTGCAGGGCACGCAGCGCTGGACCTTCGTGTACATTGGTGCCAACCACGACCTGTCGCAGGTCAGCAAGCACCTGGGGATCCCGCAAGGCAACATGATCGCGTTCGTTGCCAGCCCCATGGGCACCGAGAAGATCAGCGGCTATGTGGCAGCTTCGACCGCCAACTACATGTCCAATCGAGGGCGTGGCATGACCTATACGTCAGCGTTCACGGGGAACGAGGGACAGGTCACGGCAGTCAACGAGGATGGGTCAGTAACCACCAATGGCACGCCCACGCCCACCCCTAGAAAAAAGTATACAAGCGGAGATCAAGCGCGATCTTCGTAATCTAGGGTGCCATGTCACCGATTTCAGTCAACCGCGCGCAACTAAACAGACGCCGGGTATACCGGATCTGTTCGTCATGCATGAGAAGATGCGCATAGGGCTATGGGTAGAGGTCAAGCGACCAGGAGAGAAGTTGACCTCAGCTCAGCGTGATTGGCATGGTGTTGCAGCGCGTTGCAATCAGCTTATCTGCGTTGCAACCTGTACCACAGATGTCGTCCAGGTGTTGATTGGGTTGGGATTACCTGCTAGTTTGTAAACATACCCACCGTGTTGCCCACATGGTGCTCGGAGGGGGTTGGCTGAGTTGGCCCCCTCCACCCATATGAGGCTGACCCCCACTCATGACGGATCGCAAGCGGAGCGGATCCGGGGGGGTCGGCCTCGTGTTTTTTGTTTAAGAGGGGGGCTATGGTGCTACCAGAGGAAACGACGGTAGGTAGACGGCGCATGTCTATGTCTTCACCTACGGCCTCCCGCCTTAGAAGGCGATCGCTCCTAATCCACAACCACCTGCCATCGCTACGCCTGCTACCTCGTCAGACGCTGCGAGCCCGACGCCGACTCCTAGACCTCCGCAGATAACCACGGTACCCGCCACCCGCCACGCTCCCTTCGGTAGCCAGCCCGTCAGCGAGAACTCCGTAGCCAGATCCAGGGCCTCGCCCTTCCAGTAGTCTCGATCGATCGTCATGGTATCGAGTCGGACCAAGCGGAACGCAGCCAGCGCGAGCGCGCCATCCCGTTCGTCCTCTGCCTGAGCCTGTAGGCGCTCGGCGTTCGTAGTGCGCCCATCTGCTGCGGCGAGCTCGGCGGCCTGAGCGGCCCGTAAACGATCGACCATGGCCTGCCCTACCGTGTCCCCTTCTAGGTGGGCCTGGAGCGCTAGAGCGGTGCCGTGGGCCTCCCTGCGTGCCCTAGCGCGCGCCGAGTCGAGCGCTGCGTTCTCGCGAGCCAATGAATCGCGTAGCAGGTCTCCACGCCGGATCAGTTCGTCTACAACCTCCTGCTTGGCGATGTCGAGCTTGGCGAGCCGGTCATTGGCAGCAGCGATGGCCTCGTTCTCACGCAGCAGGTCGCCCTCTGTCTTCTTGCCCTGGAGTATGGCGCCCAAAAACAAAAGCCATCCCAAGCCCAATAGGATGGCCTGCCACGGCTTGAGCGTCATGCTACCCTCAGTCCATACCCTGCCATGGCCACTGCTTCTTGAAAACCCTATGGCCTAGGATGAACATGGCGGACATCACGAGCAGGAGGACGAGGGCAGCCACGACGTTCCGACCACTGATGCCACCGAAGACCAACATCCCGAACCCGTAGCCAGCCGGGGCAGCCACGAAGTCGAAGTAGCCGTCGTCCGCGATCGACGCGCCATAAGCTGAGGCGTAGTTCTTTAGGTTCGTTAGCCACGCCTTCCAGCCCTTCCCAGCGGCCCATTCCATGTCCTCGCGAGCGTGCTTGTCGGCGTCGGAGATCTCGCGAAGGTGGAATTGGCCGACCACCAGCCACATTCCCGCCTCGAAGCCTCGCCAAAGCCCAAGAGGTACGGCGGCGACGCCCCATAAGAAATGGCCAAGCCATGTCTTCCAGTTGCGGTCGGTCAGCCATGCGTAGATGTCAACCATCCTCAGCCTCTGCTGGATCCTCGACTGGCACGGGCTTGAGCTTCCGAATCTTGAAGATCGCCAGCAGCCGTTCCTCCAGCTTATCAAGGATCTCTTCCGTCTCACCGACGCTCATCTTGAGGATGCGGGCGGTTTCCTCCAGGCCGTTGCCGTGCATGTGAGCACAGATGAAGACGGACCGGTCAGGCTCGCCCAGCATGTCCAGGTTCTTCTGCACCTTGGCTAGGTCCTTGGCCTTCTTCGCGGATCGGATCCTGTCGAGTACATCTCTCATGCTTGCCATATTATTCCCCGAAAGAACGGTATCGGATGACGACGGGCTCCCTCCAAACACCATCGCGGTTGACCCCATCATCGGCTGTGATCTTGGCCCAATGTCGATGAAAGCGGATAGCACCCGCAACCGTCTTCGTGGACCACGCCGTGTCCTCTGGCACTATCGCACGATAGTTACCATCGGCATACAAAACCCCGTTGCGCGTTACAGCTACGGCGGCGCCGAGATAGGTGAGGGAGCCAGCAAAGATTGATACTGCAGCTTCGTCTTCTATTAGGCCGGTCACTGCAGCTGTCGTTACGAAGGCGCCGTCAGTGGCCTGCGTGAGCCCCAGCAGCTCCAGGAACATCGTGTTGTCGTCGAAGATGACTTTGGCCATCAGCAGAGCTCGCCTTCGGAATCAAATATCGTCAGGGTCTCGCCCGTACCATCCAGCACGGTAACCAATGCGCCAGCCCCCCCGAGTGTGGGTGTCAGGTCCATCGCTGCTAACAGCTTCGTCTCTAGTAGACCTGCCGGGCCAGCGGCGAAGTCCATGTTCTGGAGCCATGTGGCTAGGTTCATGCGGCGATGTAGTATTCCAGCACGGAGACCCAGACATCTCCAGTGGAATCAAGGTTCACGTCCAGCCCGGTATTGGCAGCGAGCTTCCAGCCGCGCGAACCATACGTCAAGATCATGCCGCCACCATTGGACGCCAGCTCCCCGCCTCCACTGTTGACAGCCGTGCCGTTCTGTTGAAGGAATACAATCCGATCCTGCGCTGCCGCATTGTTAATCACCACCCGCTTGATGTGCAGGCTCACGCCAGCGCCGGGCGTAGCGATGACTACTGTGTCGCCAGATGCCGTGGCATTGATGACAACGGGTGACTCAGGGTTAGGGTGGCCGTCAATGACAACGAGGCGGCCCAGCCGATCCGACCAGGCGTATACCGCATCATCGTCAGCGTCAACAGCAGTGGGCTCGTTGGCGTTTGCCCTGAACCCCGCGACCACGGGGTTTTGGGCAAGCACCTCATCGTGATCGTCCCGACCCTCAATGTTGGTCGAGTGAGTGGTTACGTCCGCCATGTTCTAGCTCCTAGCCGCTAGCGATTAGGTGCTATACTCGAACGTGCCGTGGATGTCAGCCGTTTCGTTGTTGTCCATGTTGAACACTTCACCATAGATCGTATCCGTTCCACCTGAAGTGCCCACATGGACCAGGAAGTCCCTATGGCCTGGCGACCACGCGACCGTCGTACCTGCCAGGCCGAACATCCAGCCGGTCTTGGGGTTGCGCACGGTGTTCTCCTGCATACCGAACCGCACCTTGAACGGTACCGTGGCCGCGACCGTGATCTGCCAGACCTTCTCGGCCTCCGTGATCTCGGCAGAATCCAAGAACCCCGTGCCACCCGGCGCCACTGCCGATACGATATCGGCGTCCATGGTCGGGCCGGTGGGGCTGTCCGATCCGCCACCCGTGATCACGTCTACCTGCAGGCGGCCAGCCGTATCGACCAGCACCCCATAGGTGTCCGTACCGTCCGTACCCGCGATGAACGCCGCTTCCGCAGGCTCGCCACTCGCAGCGCCGAACCCGTCAGAGTACGGCAGCGTGAGCACGTCCACGTCCCCGATGTTGTTGGTCCCCCCAGGCAGAGGCAAGGTCACGTTCACGTCCATGGAGCCCGCAGCGTCGGTCGTGATCCGCTCCCACTGCGTACCGTCATATCCGTAGTTCATGGCGATACCGAGGACGGCAGTCTGACCACCTGCCACAATGTCATCATCGCTGTCCTCGGGGCCACCTCCACCCGAAAGGACATCGACTTGTGCAGCGCCCTCTCGGCTGAGCCACAGATCCACCACATCGCCGTCAGCTGACACGGGGGTAGGCGTGGCCGTGCTAGCCCGTCCACCCATGGTGACGGGGTTCGTGGTCAGCGGCGCGTCGGAGGCGAGGGTCCCGCCGACGACATCCACGTCTCCTATGTTGTTGCCGCCCGTAGGCAGAGGTAGCGTCACGTTTACGTCGAGGGAGCCGGAAGCGTCCGTTGTCAGACGTTCCCACTGCGTACCGTCCCAGCCGTAGTTGAACCCGATTGTCAGGACAGCGCTCTGACCGCCCGCTACGACGTCGTCGTCGGTGTCCTCCGGTCCGCCACCACCCGTGAGGACATCTACCTGTAGCTGTCCCGCTGCGTCTACGGCGAGCTGCTGATCGTTGGTGCCATCGGACCCCATCGCACGGAAGCCCACCTGGGAAGCGCCATGGGCTGCGGCGTCGATAGCGTCGGCGGGGGTGGAGGCTACGTCTACGTCACCGACATCGACACCAGTATTTGACGCCAGGATTACCTGGAGGTTACCGCTCGCGTCTACCGCTGCCTCGTTCGCATCGGTGGTGGGGTCAACCAGCTTTACAGCTTGGCGAATTCTAGCGTCAGCCATGGCTCCTAGCTCCTAGTGTTTTTAGTCGCTTCTGGCTTATTCTTCTTCTGTGTCCTCTATGGTCTCCAGCACACTCGCACGGATGGCGTCCCAATCGATCTGCGGCTTGCCATGTTCCTTCTCGATCGCGGCAAGCGTCTTCTTGGTCCCCTCGATCTGCTCCTCGGTAGCGATCCAGTTCTTTACAGCGGTCCGCTTCCGATCATCGGCGCTGAGGATGTCTAGTTTATACTTCTCGATCCGCATCTCAAAATCTTTAACAAGCGCGATCAGCTTCTGCTGCTCCGCGTCATAGTCGGGCATCCTGTCAACCATCCGTTGCTGCCCTTACCTCACCCTCGGGACTGATCGATGCATCGGCTGGGAGCTCATACTTCTTTTTGATCTGCTCCAGCGTCTGCCGGTAGGCGTTAGTCAAGATCAGAGAGACCTTGTGAGCGTCAACTGCCAGGCGCTTGTGCTCCCTGAGATTATCCATGTCCTCCTTCTCGACATGGGCGATCACATTCGACTGCTTCATCAGACGGGCGATGCGGTTCGGTGGCCGCTTGGAGTTCTTTCTCCTGCTCATCATGCCTCATCGTAGAAGAAGGTGCTGTACAGGTCGGCGGCCCCCGAGCCGGTATCCATATTGGTCGCCGTGACCCTGAACCCATCGAATCCGGCACCTACGTCCTCCGCTACCGTGATAAACTGACCACTCGGCATGGGGATGGCGTCCGATCGGCCCGGCCAGGTGAACAGCGTCGCTAGTATGCTGGATGCTATGCCATTCGTGACCGTCTTGAGCTCCGCTTTGATAGGCACGCTCGCACCTACCCACACGGCGATGAGCTTGCCTGTCTTACCCGACGCTATCTGATCGCTATCCAGGTCCGCGCT
>SDBT01012942.1_pt1 | contig 13382 bp, 13 predicted proteins | sample 2277101 | NCBI WGS metagenome assembly SDBT01 (sample SAMN10404973, study PRJNA504765) | marine sediment metagenome | isolation source: marine sediment core GS10_PC15, 103 cmbsf | place: Arctic Ocean: Southern Knipovich Ridge | collected 2010 | reverse complement strand
CATGGCATGACGTACCGAATCATCCAGGGCCCCGCCTTCCGTAATATCTCCTCCTTCTATGTGGGCAGTGGGAATATTCATCTGGGTTCCGGTAATAACGGCAGAGAATCCCTCAAAACGGTCAGCATAGACCACAAGGAAATCAGGCCTTATTTTATCGAGGATGCGGCTCAGGCTCAAGATGCCGGAACCGATTGCCCGAGCTGTAGAAAACAGGGTGTCTTCCTCCATTTCAAGTTTAACTTCGGCATATACTTTAAAACCGTCTTTCTCGATCTCCTTTAATGTATAGCCAAAGTCTTCCTGGAGATGTGCTCCTGAAACTAATAAAAAGTATTCCAGTTTAGGATGTGCATCTATTGCCTTTAAGATAGGGTATTGAAGCCCGTATTCAGCACGGTTTCCTGTAAAAACTGCGATCTTTCTTTTATTGGAGGTCATCTTTCTGATTTTAGCCTTTTAGTGTTAATAACAGACCTTCAGATAAGGTATATCTTGGCTTCCATCCGGTAATTTTTGATAAAAGACTGTTATTAAGGATCAGAGTTGAATTTGAAGGCTCAGAATCACTGTTTGCCTGAACTTCGTTGATAGGAACAGAGGCTATTTGACTTGCCACCTTGGCCAGATTTAAAATAGATGTCCCGGCTCCTGTGGATAAATTGACAATATAACATTCTGGACTCTCTATAGAGACAAGCAAACGCACAAAACCCTCGATAACGTCATCGATGTATATGAAATCTCTGACAGGAGTCAGATCATGAACTATGATTTTTCCAGCATGTCTTACCTTATTAATTATTGTGGAGACAACTGTGTCTGAGTGGCTTCCCGGTCCATAAATATTACCCAATCGGGCAATGATACAAGAAAACCCATAACTTTTTGAATAACTCCTTATCAGTACCTCTGCAGATAATTTTGTGGCAGTATATATGTTCTGAGGAGATAGAAAGTCTTTCTCAACTGCCTTTCGTTTGAGATGATCCCCATATACAAGACCTGTTGAAGGAAAAATGAATTTCTCTATTTTATTTTGTCTGCAAAACTCTAAAACCTGAAATGTTAATAAGACATTGGATTCAAAAGCCTTTACTGGGTCCTTTTCGCACTCTCCTGCATGGGCCAGCCCCGCCATATGAAATACTGCAGTTTTCCCTCTTTTTTCTGCTTTAAGTATAGATGAAACCTCTTCAGATTTTTTTTCAAAACTTCCATGAATGAAACGAAATGATTTGTTTTTTGTAAACTTATGGAAACATTCTGGAGTTTTTTTGCTGAAATCCACACCAACTACTAAGGCTTCCTTTTTCAGTAGAGCCTGTATTAACCGGCTGCCTAAAAATCCACAGGCTCCTGTGACCAGCATGCTGTGTTCGGACAAGCTACCAATTTTCAACGTCATTTGGGCTAATCTGTGAGTCCTTTTGAATATCACTAACAGCTTTCTTGCCCAGTACTCTGTTAAGCTCAGATGCTAAAATAGCTCCGGTACCAGGTCTTTTGACCCATGTGTTTTCAAGAGAAAACACTTCACCGGCCTTTACAGAAGCAATGGTCACAACAGAGGCATAGGCAAAATCTATGACCGGTTTTTCCTCCAGCAAGATGGTCTTATGTCCGCCAAGGGCTGAAAATATTGCCTTTGAACCTTTCACTAACTCTGCCAACTCATCGGGCTCAATAGATATTGGCACATCAGGACCAGGCCATTCACGGGAAACCGTGAAGTGTTTCTCAAGAGCAGATGCACCCAAAACAACAGCACCAAGACATGTGTATATACCGATAGAATGATCACTCAGCCCGATCGGTAAATTAAAAGTATTCTGCAGCTCTTTAATAGCACCAAGACGAACTTTTTCATAAGGGGTTGGATACATGGATGTGCAGTGCATCAACATGAGAGGGGCATTATATTTTTGAATGGCCGCAACTGATTTTTTAATGGATTCTATTTCATTCATTCCAGTTGATAATATTATTGGTCTTCCAAACCGGGCGACATGTTCCAATAAAGGGATATTATTACATTCACCAGACCCGATCTTAAAAGCCGATACCTCCATAGACTTTAGACGGTCTGCCGCCTCTCTAGAAAAAGGAGTACAGAGGTAAATAATCCCCATGTCTTCACAATATTTCTTTACCTCTCTTTCCTCATCCTCTGTCAGTTCGCATCTTTTTATTATGTCCCAAAGCCGCTCCTCAGATATCTCCCCCGGTTTCATATCCGTCGGGATCATTTCAGCCTCTGTGATATGACTTTGAAATTTTACACAGTCAGCACCAGCCTTGACTGCAGCATCCACGCACTGTAGCGCCTTGTCAAAGCTCCCCTCATGATTGATTCCTACCTCAGCAATTATAAAAGGAGGGTTGTTTTTGCCTATAATCCTTGTTCCTATTTTAAATGATTTCATTAGTTAATCTTACCCATTTGAAGTTTATCTTTTAATCTAAGAAACTTATTGTAAAACCGAGAAGAAAGATTAAAGTAACTTGATGGAATTTTCTGGTTGAATAGATATCTTGCTTTTAACAAACCATATTGAAACCGGTATAGTCTATATTTGGGATTTCTTGGCTCACATTTTTTTGCCAAAATATACATGTCCGTCTTTATGATTTTTAAATCAATAATCTTGAGGCCAACCTTTTTCATCAGAATTCGGATAGTTTTTTGAGTAAAATATAGTTGATGCACGAGGGAAATTCTTTTTTTCATATCTATAAACAAATTTGGTGTTTCAGCATGGGTATATATATATATATATGAATCATGTGATATAAAGCTTCTACAAGCCTTTAATTCAGCCACAGGATCACTGAAATGTTCAAGTACTCCTATCAAGGAAACTAAATCAAAAGCCTCTAACTCTTCGGCAGAAAAATTTCTCACTCCTCCATTTAAAACCTGGAAATCAAATTCTTTTTTACTTTCTATTTCCTTACATCGTTGTGCTGACGGTTCTATTCCTAAACGAAAAGATGGATTTTTCTCTTTCATCGCTGCAATAAACCCACCAGTACCGCATCCTACATCCAAAATTCTTTTTCCTTGGAGATCTATTTCGTTTTCTCCCAAATATTTAAAATGTCTTCGATAGTAATTTTTATAGTAGGGTAATTTATCAATATATGATTTATCTTTCTTATTCAGTTTCTGAGCCTTCGGCTTATATGTTTCCACATAACAACTCTTGTAATATTCTGCAAGTTCATCATCTGTCATTGGAGGCTTTCTATAAAGCATTCCACAATTCTTGCACAAATCTGTATTCAAATTTGTCTTTAATCTTTTTAAAGAATCTTTTGAGGCATAGGTTCTTCTGATATTGGCAAGTCTTGCATGTGTGAAAATCGCCTCTGATGCCCCAGAACCACATATAGGACATGCCATTGCTTTATTTATATCTGTCCCCCGTTTACGTCCAGGACGGCTCCACTCATGTAAGAAGATTCTTCTGAGCATAGAAAGACAATCGGCTTTGCCTGCTCGTCAACCGTAGCGAGCCGTTTCATGGGTATGGATTCTTCAACTCGTTTGATCTGTTTTTCGCTCATCCCTTTTTTCAGCGTTGGTGTTTTCGTTTGACTTGGACAGGAAACATTAATATTGATTCCGTAAGGTGCTGCTTCATAAGCGAGTTGTTTAGAAAATCCAATAATGGCAGTCTTTGAGGCCACATAGTGAACTCCAGCTACTGGACTGCGATGGCGCCCCGCTATCGAAGATATGTTGACGATTTTGCCAAATTTCCTTTTTTTCATATGGGGTAAAATCCTTTTACAGAGTAAAAATATTGATGTGATGTTGGTGGCCATCACATTTTCCCAATCGGGTAAACTGATCTCTTCAATCGGTTTGCATTGAACGGCTGCCTGCGCATTCACTAAGATATCTATCTTTCCTTCTTCTTTGATGATGGTCTCCACTAAATTCTCCACTTCGCCTTCGTTTCGAACATCACATGCGATAAACGTTGCAAAAGATAAATCTTTCGGTTCATTTCTTGCTGATACAATCACACGTGCCCCATGAAGGCTGAATTGCCTGGCTACTTCATAACCGATACCTATGGTCCCTCCAACGATAAGAGCGACCTTTCCTTTAAATTTACCGCTTCTTTTAGACAAGTTTTTCGCTCTCCTCAGGATAACCGTGATCAGTATCGGGAGCCGTTATGGCAAATCGGATGCCCGGTATGTCACCCACACATTTGATCTGATGTATCACACCCTTTCTGGCTAAAACAACATCCTTTTCTTTAACATGTATAATGCCTTCACCTTCAATGTGCCATTCATACTCTCCCTGTAGAATCACCCAACATTCATTGGCGTCCGGGTGATAATGGAGACGGCCCTTCTCCCCAGGATCTTGGCAAATAAACGCACAACAAAATCGCTCATTATAAACTATTCGGTTAACCCAGGGAGCTGACCCACCAAGCTCTTTGATCTTATCAAAATAATTCACGTGGAAATTTTCGTATTTCTCTCCTTTGAAGATTTTTTCATAACCATCATCCTTAAAGATTTTGGTCATGTTTTTCTCATGGTAGTGGTCTGTTGCCATAAATATTCTCCTGTGTAAGCTTAATTTTTATAAAAAGGAAATAGGTCATCTGTCTTCATCAACTGCTTGGCCCCTTCTAAATCCGCCGGAGTGTCCACTCCAATAACGGGATAGGGACACATCACCGAGCGTATCTTATCGCCATTTTCCAAAATCCTCATAAGGTCGATCCCCTCGATGATCTCCAAAGGTGTTCTCGGCCAACTACCGAAATCCAGTATTAATTGTCTTTGAAAACCATGAATACCGATTTGCTTAAGTCTTGGTATTTTTGTCCCTGGCGTTACCTTCTTGGATGAAGGGATTGGTTCACGGGTGTAATACAGTGAGTTTCCCTTAATATCCAATGCCACTTTGACGACACTGGGATCTTCGATCTCTGATTCTTCTACTATCGGTCCAAGCATATCCGTACAAAGGATATCTTTTTCCTTCAATAATGGTTCGACCATTTTTTCCAGTGATTCTGGTAGAACAAATGGCATATCTCCTTGAACATTTAGTATGATCTCTGCATTTACACTCTTTGCTGCCTCAGCGACGCGATCGCAACAGCTTTCGTGAGTATCGGCTGTGGGAATCACCTTTCCACCAAATCGTTTGACTTCATCGGCAATTTCGGCATCACAGGTCGCAACATAAACATCATCCAATATTTTGCACATGTTGACACGTTGCCACACATGTTCAATCATTGTTTGACTAAAGATATTCTTTAACGGTTTTCCGGGAAAACGGCTTGATCCCATTCTGGCGGGAATAATGGCCACAACAGACATGATTTCTCTCCTTTTTATCACCAGGCTGTCCATCCACCATCAATGACCAGAGTCGCACCTGTCATATAACGGGATGCATCACTTGCAAGGAAGAGAACCGCACCGTTATAATCAGACCCAACCGCCATTCTCCCCAAAGGAGTGCGTTTGACATATTCATTATGAAATGACTCTTCCTGTCTGTCATAAACACCACCCGGGACTAGAACATTTACCCTTATATTAAATTCTCCCCACTGTACGGCAAGGTGTTTGGCCAATCCAATCAGCCCTGCCTTGGATGCGGAATAAGAGGCAGGGCAGTTCAACGGATTTGCGCCTCCATAAATATTTTTCTTTGGTGAACAGTCTTTGTAAATCCTCTGGTCCGGTCCTACAATACCGTACACTGAAGATGTTAAAACAATAGAACCTCCACGGGATTTTTCCATGTATTTCTTGGCCTCCCGGCAGCATAAGAAGGCACCGGTCAAATTTCCATTTAGAACACCTTCCCATGTACTGACAGGATACTGATTAAGAGGTTTGTAATATCCATCCGGCTTTGCCATGACGTTATATATGAGGATATCAATTTTTCCATACATGTCATGAACCTTTTTAAATAATTCTTGAACCTGTCCTTCTTTGCTTGCATCACATTTCAGTCCAATTATTGAAGTGCTGGTGAGAGCGCCTGCTTTCTTTGCAGCTGCTTTGCATTTTTTGGCATCAATATCAGAAAGCACAACCTTTGCACCTGCATATCCCAATGTAATGGCAAACTGTTGTCCCATCTTTCCTGCTCCACCAAAAATAACGGCTACTTTCCCTTTCAGGCCAAAGATTGCATCAATTTTTTGTAGTTCAGGAATTTTAGAATAATTTGGCATCAGTAACCTCTTTTGATTCTCTCATTAGGAATTCAACAAGTTTGAAATCTAATTCAGTATCAATATGAATAGAGCGTTCTTCCGGAACTCTATAGAGACGAGTGTGTGGAGGGATTCTCTTACCTATATCCATAATGGCCTCTCTTGAATATATCCATACGGTGGTATCCAGATCAAACACAGGAGGACAATCCTGACGGCGGCCAATATTTTGGTCTGAATGGTTTAATATTTGTACAAAATCATCTTCTAAGCGAACCATATTAAAATAAGGACTGCGGTGTGCTTCTTTTCCAGAGACTACAGCCAGACAGGTTTTATCTTTATTAAATATTGATAAGGCCTGTTCAATATCCTTAACCTTACGAAGCGGACTGGTTGGATCTAACAATATCAAAATATCCACCGTTTCTTTATACACAGTCTCAGCTGTCTCTATGGCATGCTGCATAACGGGCAGCATCGGTGTGTTATCCCTGGCTAACTCTGGAGGTCTTTTAAAAGGGACTTCAGCTCCCCATTCCTTTGAAATTTCTGCAATCTCCGGATCGTCTGTTGAAACGATGACCTTATCTAAAAAAGAACAGGCTAGGGCACACTCGATTGTATAAGAAATTAAAGGTTTTCCTAAAAGGTTTCTTATGTTCTTCTTTTTTATTCCTTTTGACCCACCTCTTGCCGGAATAAGTCCGAGTTTCATACCTGCATTCATTTGTTTGCTCATTTTCTCTAGACCTCAGATGGCCTGACAGCCCTGCGGGTTTCTGAAGCCCTGTGCGCAGCTAATGCCACTTTAAGAACATTGATTCCGTCTTCAAGACCAACCGCTGGATCACCTCCTTTTTTTATCCTGTTCAAAAAGTGCTTCATTAAATCGACAAACATGGTATTCCTTTCAAATGAAACCGGCAAATCGATAACTCGTGCCTCTGAAGTTCCTTTAATCTTAAGTAAAACTTCACCAGAATTGTCATTCCAAAAGATAATACCTTTGCTTCCAACAACCTCACAATTTCGTCTAAAGAAGGGGCTGAGATAATCCATTTCAACCTGAGCAACAAATCCGCTGTCAAATCTCAAAAGAATCTGGGCAACATCTTCGGTTTCAATCTCTAACTCAGATACACGATCAAGAAAGGCGGACACATCAGAAACAGGGCCAAACCACCAGTGGAGATAATCCAATTCATGAATCAAGTCAAACAAGACACCACCACCATAATCTGATTTTGCACTGTACGACTGATTGTAATCCTGTTCAGGACGCCAATCAGGCAGATACTGTCCAATACATACCCTAGCAAAATAGGGCTTGCCAATTTCGCCCCTTTCCAGAAGTCCATGTATGGTTCTCAGCCCTGGATTAAACCTCATCATACAACCAACTTCGATAATGAGTGATTTTGACTCCATAAGCCTCCTCAGCTCAGCAATCCCTTCCAAACTGTTTGACAATGGTTTTTCGATGTATATATGGATACCTCTCCGTGCGGCTGCAAGGGCTGTCTCCATATGCAAATCTGTACGATTACTAATTATGACTGCATCCGGTTCAGATTCAAAGGCACTCTCTATTGACGGGAAGACTCTAATCCCATATTTCTTAGATAATGTTCCGCCTTTTTCTTCTCTATAACTATAGGCAGACACAGACATATTAAAAAAAAGCAAATTCTCTATGTGTCGCGTCCCGATCGAACCGGTTCCTACAACAAGAATGTTTAAGTCTTCAAACAACACAGTTAACCTGGATTATTCATAAGACATAGAAATACCTAATAATATCTATTGAGAAAGTATCAACTTTGATTAAAGGAGGCTTTGTTCTTTTTTATGAAATCTATAATTAATGCCAGAAAAAAGCCTAAGAAAAGAGATAAAACCACACTTATCAAAACCATTCTTGCCGTTTTCGGTTTGATGGGTTTAGAGCTTACAGAAGGTTTTTGTATCCTCCGAATTAACTCAAAATCTGCGGTTTCCTCCTCTGTCTCTGCTTCTTCAAGTTTTTCTAATAAAGGTTTAATACTTGGCCTTTCCTCCAATAAGTAATCATACTTTGAAAGAAACTCTGAAAATTCACGCACTATATCGTTTTTTGTTATTACGTTTTCCATTATTAAAAGCTGATTTTTAAGATCCGTCTCTGAAATTTTAAGTGATTCCTCCTGAACTCCTTGTTCCTTAAAATTCAACTGGAGGGCTGTATTTAATATATCTACATAAGCTATATTCTGTTGAATAGTGTTTGAATAGAGCAACAAAACAACCGGATTTCCTCCACCACTTTCACTCAACAAACGGTCTCTTTGTTTCATGATAGACTCTGTATTGTTATCAAACATTTTGATCTGACTTATCATCTTATTTTCTGTGTCTTTCAGCAGTTTTATCTTGTTTAAGTAAAATACAAGTTCATTTAATCTCATTTTAAGCTTGTCTATCTTCGATGTAATTTTCCACGAATAAGATCTTTCTATCTGGTTCAGCAGTTCTCCAACAATATCTATACCCTGTGCAGGGTCTGTTGTGTCATAATATACATTAATAATGTATGCCTCTCCTGGCCGGTCAGCTTGAAATTGCAAACCACCGGAGTTGAGATTTAAAGAATTAAAAATCTCAGGATTATAGATTCCACCGTTAATATGGGAAACCATATTCTCGATTAAATCCACCGGTACAACTTCAACCCTCCCAGTTTCCACATTTATCTCCTCGATCTGCCCTGGACTTAACGAAGCTGATACCCTGTATACAGGCGTTATTCTGAAACTCATGAATAAAGCTACAATAACTGACAAAATAACAATCCCAACAATAATAAATTTCCATCTCCAAATAACTTGAATATAATCATACAGATTGATCCTATCCTCGTAATAATCGTCCTTATGTTTTGGTCTTTCCATTCTGTATTGAACCTCCCATATCATTAGATTTGTGAAGTTTTGGCACAGTTAGCACCACCATTATAATTTTTTCCAAGATTAATGTAATCACTTTTATTATTGTAATATCTTTCTCTCTCGATGTAATTCTGAAGATAATTCTTTTTTCTAATTCTTTTCTATAATTCTTTCTTTAGTTCTTCAATCTCTTCCCTTAAGGCATCGAATTCATTCATCTTCTTCCTTAGAAAATGATACGTCAGATCTATCTTTTTTGCCGTCCCTTTGGGAGTGAGAATGTACATGTAGGCAATCTTTTTTTTTGAGTTTTTGAACTTCTCCGCTTTCACAAGACCCTTGTCAATAATGGCATTCAGGATATAGTTCACCTTACCAAGGCTGAAACCAACTCTTTTTGAAAGGTCACGCTGGGAGAGGGTTTTATCCTTTGACAGTTCCTTAAGGATTTTTAAGGCATCCATGTTGATTCTAACTGTTGAGGGAACATGTTAAAGGCGAGCTACCGCCGTGGAAAATTAACCTTCCTCGTAAATAGAGAAATACATCAACTGCAGTGCGTTCAGGCTTTGAACAAGTATACATAACTAAATATAGAAAAGTCAATATGAACAAGCACAGCTCAGAGAAATCGGGAAAAGAGATATCTTTACAAAGACTTTTATAAAGAAAGCTTAAAATGATGCAGGCTTTAATCCCTTAATTATGAATCATACGGTTTCTGGCTGGGTTGAATACTATGAAAATATTTCCCCGTTCACTTCGCCCTGTTCATGTTCTTTTCTTCAAATGCGCATCCCATTTCTTCTATTTTCGCATCAATATATTTGACATCCTCTTCACTCAGATATGAAGAATATCCCCCCACTACCCCTCTTCGAACTTTATAGCTCTCTTTGTCATTTTCTTTCCCCGGACTCATTACGGGACTATTGAAAACCCCATTTTTTTCCATCTTTTTCATATTACTAAAACTCGCAAAATCGACTGCTTTTTTTATGACACGATTTTCAATCTCCATAAGACCGAGAAACTTCAGGACTTTGCTTAAAACTTCCTCCGGATTTTTGTGCAGGTCCTCATACTTAATAAGTAAAAAGTCTTTAGGGACTTTTCTATTTTCACTCCAGATATTGTAGAAAGTAATTATTTTTCTAACTCCATATTTCTCACTTCGGATATAATCGGAGATGCTACCATCATATTTTCCAATTCTTCTAGTGGCTTGGAAATAGCAAGACACTACAACATCTTTGATATTACGACTTAAGAAAATGACCTTTTTGTTTCTAAATTTTGATTTGGCGGTCGGTAAATTGTAATAACTGTAACCAAATCCGTGAGAAGATCTGTCATGAGTAAAACGTGAACGAAGGATTCCGGACGAAGTGGTTATTCTGTGTGTATCCAGCATGTTTTCATCAGAAATCCCAAAGCTCTCACACAGGGCTTTGCCCACCAATATCCTCAACCATGTCCGTCCGCTCTTTGGAAATGAAATAATAAAGATATCTGTCTTGATATTCTTGCGCCATTCATTAAAAAAGTTATAAAATTGTCTTGCAAGTTCTTTTGTTTCTGAGGGAAAGATCATGATTACCTCTCCTCCAGGTCACTTTCGGGCTTCAACAACCGTAAAACTCCTATGGTCTCCTTAAAAACCTTATATTTGGTATATCTGTGAATAACCAACCCCAAGACAAGGAAAAATGTAATTGCCACAAACACCCCAATCACTAGAGAAACTATGTTTGTCATTGAGTCTATTGGAAATAAACAGTTAATTACAACAACACAAAAACACGAACCTAGAATCGGGAAAAGAAAACCATAAAAATCACTTACCGTTATTTTTAGAAGTTTTTTTATTCCATGTCCCCAAAAGATTACTCCCGCCACCGATCTGACAAGATAAGCGAATGAAACACCGATTAATCCATAATTGATGGTTAGTGGGTAAATGGAGAAGATCAATGCCATCAGCCACACGAAGTTTAACTTAAACGTAAAGTTTGGTTTGCCTAATGCATTGAATAATGATTTACCCGAAGTCGTAATGACATTAAATAGAGTTGCTATAAGGAGTATCTGCATTGGAAATACTGCCGGAATCCACTTATTCCCAATGCTCAGCATGATAAAAGGTTTTGCAAATACTATAGCTCCAACTGTAAGAGGGATAGAAATCATACTGATAACGTTAAGCGATTGCAGATATATATTTTTTAATCTTGTTGGATTTTTCTGGAATTTTGCATAAGCAGGAAACAGTGCACTTATGACCTGATTTGATAGCAATTGTGGCAGCGTGGCAAAACGGAGGGCAATCGAATAAATACCGAGCTCTGCTTGGCCTAACATTGTTGACACGACAACTTTATCTCCTTGTTTAGAAAAGAACATTATTATGGCGGATAACAATAACCATTTTCCATAATTGAACAATTCTTTGAAACTTTCTTTTTTAAATTCAAATGTGGGCCTGTAAGGATGTAATACATAGGAGAGCAGCAGCTGTACGGTTTTTGAAGCTAGCAATCCCCAAACTATGGCCCATTCATTTTTCAGCACAAACGCAAGAGGTATGCTGATCGAAACGTTGGTGAGAAGTCCTAAACTTTTCCACCAGAACTCTTTATGAAATTCTAGTCTTCGTTTAAAGTATATAACTCCTACGTTGTTGAATCCGCTCAGGAATAAACTCAGCCCTAATATTCTAACTACGGAAAGTGCTGATGGGGCATTAAGGATGTTAAGTATTAAAGGACTCGCCCAATATACAAACAGAAAAAGGATCGTTCCTCTTATTACTGCAATCGACCATGCTGTGTTAAGAACACCGCTCTCAATCGTTGATCTCTGTATTAATGCCTTTTTGAAACCGGTTTCTGTAAACTGTTCTAACCCTTCAGCAATGATGAAAAAGACGGCAATAATACCAAAATGTTCTGGCGCAAGCAATCTCGCCAAAATGATGGTTTGAATAAACGCCAATATCTTGGAAAATAACGCAAGACCGGACAACCAAAAACTCCCAATTAGTACTTTCTTTTTCATGGAAACGCCTGAATCGGAAATAGACCTAATTCTAGAAAAAAACCTCACTTTGTCTCAACTAAAAAAACGGAAGTTTCTGGATAGTGAGCTATTCTTGATTTCAATTAAATATCTGCCGCCAAACAACCTGCTTGAACTAGACGAACATATGAATCATATTCTGGGATAGGAAATGGGTATTTGCATGGCTGTGTTTTACTCACATTTTTATCCCTTTTCCTTTTTATTCGACCTCGCAGACAAAGCCATTTTCAAGTTTATAGCGTTTCTTTGATTTTTCACATTTTGCATAACCATTATCATCAAAATCAAGCTTTTTGCCTGCTTCACTCATCCATCCTACAATACGAGCAGGGTTTCCAACAACAAGAGCAAAGTCTGGGATATCCTTAGTGGCAACTGATCCAGCACCTACGAATGCAAACCGGCCGATTGTATTGCCGCATACGATAGTACAGTTTGCCCCAAGAGATGCTCCTTCTTTCACTAGAGTTTTTCTGTAATATTTTGAACCTACCTGTGGATATTTACTTCGGGGATCGATGATGTTGGTAAAGACCATAGATGGACCACAAAAGACATAATCTTCAAGGGTTACGCCTTCATAAACTGATACATCATTTTGAATTTTTACAAAGTTTCCTATAGTAACATTGTTTCCAATATTTACATTTTGACCCAAGACACACTTCTTTCCAATACGACTGCCAGATTGAACATGAGAAAAGTGCCATATTTTTGTTCCATCTCCGATTTCCACATTATCATCCACAAATGAGCTTTCATGAACAAAATATTCCTTTTTTTCTAGATGTAAAAAGCGTTGAAGATTGTCCTTATTCTTAAGCGAATCTTGGCATAATTCCAGAACTTTAAGAACCCGAAGGCCGCTCTGGCCATCGGTGCGAGGGGCTGTGCGGGATTCAATACATTCGAGGAAATGCTGGCATTCGGATTTAAGAGGTTCTGACTTTTCGATAGGGATAGGTTCGGCAGCTTCAGGGTGCGGTACAGGAAGACGTTCGATCCAATCGATTTTATGGTTATAGGAAAAAAGCTTGTTTTCTGGATCAACATCATTAAACACCACCATTTTTTTATCACCGATGACAATGAGTTTCTGTTCCTTATAGGGATGGAGCCACGAGACAAAGATATGGGCCTTTGTGCCTGAGGGGAA
>SDBT01012940.1_pt1 | contig 13383 bp, 12 predicted proteins | sample 2277101 | NCBI WGS metagenome assembly SDBT01 (sample SAMN10404973, study PRJNA504765) | marine sediment metagenome | isolation source: marine sediment core GS10_PC15, 103 cmbsf | place: Arctic Ocean: Southern Knipovich Ridge | collected 2010 | reverse complement strand
AGAAACCTATCCACCTTCTATCTTATATTAAGCTTTTTCTTCTTTTTCCATTGTTTTTTCTTAAATGCAGAAGAAATAGAATTTTTTAAAAAATTTGAAATTGGTTCAGAAGAAAATAGAGAAGAAATGCTTTTTAAAATAATTGATGTTAGAGCAGACAGATATGGAAATATTTTCATTGTAGATAATGGGAATAATTGTATTAAGAAATTTTCAATGAATGGAAAATTTCTAAAAGAGGTAGGTAGGAGAGGACAAGGTCCTAGTGAGATGAATAATCCTATAGGGATAGATATCGATCAAAAAGGGAATATTTATTTGAACGATTATGGAAACAGAAGAATAAATGTTTATGACAAGAACTTAAATTACACAAGAACAATAAAGTTAAATAAATCTATGAGTATGGAAGATATTTTTATTGTCCCAGAAGGGAATTTACTCATATTTCGCTCTGCTAGAATAATTGGAGATAAATATTTTAATCTGTTCTCAATCGATGGAGTACATATTCGTTCATTTTATGATGAGCTTCATCCTTTTGCTCCTAAAATGGAATCAATGAAAGAGCTTCGAAACAATTTTTTGACCTTTAATTACCTTCCTGCAATAGCAAATTTAAATCAAGATAAGACCAGAATTGCGTTTACTCATAAAATACCCCAAAATCCTTATAAAATACACATCTTGGACACAAAAGGAAATATCACAAAAGTAATAGAAAAGAAAATTAAAGGTTATAATCCACAAGAACAGAAAGAAAATATAGGTCACATAATATCAAAAAATAAAAATCAATTGAAAAATCACATGGTTTTAATTATGTTGGATGATCTGCATTTTACTAAAGAGAACTATTTGGTTGTTCAAAGAAAAGATGAACTTTATATAAATCGTTCACTCGATAAATTTTTAATGTCAATTGATGTTTTTTCGCCAGATGGAGATTTAATCATAGAGGAAATGGAATTTACTGAAAAAATTTCTTCAATAGACAGCAATAATAATGTTTATACTATAATAGAAGATGAACAAGGAGTTTCTAAAGTTGCTGTTTATGCCTTAAGAATCAAAAAATAGTTAAATCCTAATTTCTATTTTTTTGTTCTAAGAGGTGGTTTGAAATTGAAGATTTCCTTAGATATTTTATGATCAAGTTTTATATTCTTATGTATCTCTTCTGAGATAGCCTCTGAAAAGAGGTTTCTTTTTAATTTTCGTAATAAGAAATCGCCTTTTCCGATCCAGAGTTCAACTTCTCTCCCTAATTTTTCATGTTTAGCTTGAATTACATAACATTTGACTCCATCTATAACGTCTTCCCTTACTAAGATTTCATCGATTAAACTTTTTAAAATAAAACTTCGTTCTTGATTAATAAGCATTAAGGGTACTGTACTAATTCCACCACTTGAAACTCCTGAATTAGCTACAATTGCTTGCTCTAAGGTATTTATTTTTTCAAACTTGCCTAATTCCCAATAAGTATAGGTTTCTTTTCCATTATGCCAGACAACATAAAGGAGCATTTCCTCCTTTTGAGGAAATTTTTCTTTCCATTCAAAGCAAAATAAGAGGGGTTGAGCAAAATATGTCTTGAATGGTTTTTGAACCACTTGTTTATTTGAAGGATTGATTGGTGTTTTCTGAATTACACCTGAATCTTGATAAGATAAACACTTCCTGTATGTTTCTCCCATTTTCTCAATGATTTGATGAGCATTTAATTTGGTTTGTTCGGCTTGGACTTCAAGGAAGATAATAAAAACTAAAATAAATGAAAAAATAATCGAGCAATTTCTTTTCCCCAAATCTATTCCTTTTTTTCAATTATTATTTAAAGAATTGTAATTGTCAATATAAGATAGGAATTTGGTCTAACCTCTGGAAATGATGGCTCCCCGGGTAGGACTCGAACCTACAACATGGTGGTTAACAGCCACCCGCTCAATTCATCATTTCCAGAGGGAAAACGGGTTTACCTTTGGAAAATGTCACAGATTTTGTCACAAAAAGGTTCGTTTGAGGAGTATTTTTTTCGGGGTTGGAGAGCCGACTAACGGCTTCTTTCATCATTTTAAGGTTGGACTGGATATAGACCTGCTCAGAAATTTTAAAGCTACTGTGGCGCAAAAGTCGTTGTATGATAAGTGGGTCAACTCCCTGCTCGTGAAGTCTTGATGCATATGTTCTTCGGCAGTCCCTGAATTGGAAAGCGGTGATGTTAGCTCGCTTACACGCATTTCCGAAGGCCACCTTAATTGACTTGACCTGTCTTATCTTCTTAATCTTTCTGTCGTAGTAAGTAAATACAAATTCACTTCTGCCTTGATTTTCTTCCACAAGTTGTTCCAGGAGAATCCTTGTCTCTGAACTCATAGGGATAACATCTAGCTTTTTTGTCTTGTTAACTTCAGGTCGAATAGTGATTGTCTCATCAGATAAAGAAATGTCGCTTTTTTTTAGAGATAGAATTTCCTGTAAACGGCATCCCGTCTGTAACGCAAATTTTAGAATGGCCTTTAAATGTGGAGCTGCTTCATTTAATAACAGAGATTCCTCTTCTTCGCTCAAAACTCTGTCACGTCGATACTGGGACTCATCATACAACATGGATGGTCTCACAGGATTCTGCTTAATCTCATAACCAAAATCTTGAGCGACGTTCATCATTCTTCGTAGCAACTGCAAGTATCTGTTGATGGTACTTTTCTTTACCTCATCGCTAAACTCTTCATCAACAAATTTCAATACATGTTCAGGTTTAATTTCATTGACCTGCATTGTTCCAAAGAATGGGATCAGACGAGATTCCAGGTACTTTTTATCTGACCTCCAGGAGTCCTTTCTCTTCATACTGTAGCTTTTCAAAAATCTTTTAGCGTACTGTTCAAACGTGAAATCTTCAGCCTTAGATGACTCTTGTTTTCTACCATGTTTCGCTTTGATGAGAGCTTCCCACGCTTTGTTTTCTGTATCACAGCCTTTTACAACCTTTTGGATACGATTTCCTTGGGTATCCTGATAGTCTATCGTCCAGTGTTTACAACCTTTTCTTAAATAAACTCTTCCGTAGGGGAACTGGCGACGTTTGGATTTGGCTTTTGCCATAACGTCGTTACCTCCGGCCCTAGACATATCAATAGGAGATATACATTGCAAGCCCTTTCGATATTCTTGAGGAAGAGTCAGGTCTATTCGTTTATCTTTTTCCAGCCATTCATCGAGATCTGATTTTTGGAATCTGTGACCGAATCCTTTCTTCATAGATGGAATCCTGCCCTTTGAAACATACCGATAGATAGTTGAGGTGGAGACGTGGAGGAACGCTGCAGCTTCTTGGACTGTAAGCAGTTTGTCCATTAAATGTGCACCATATAAATTTTCTAAGCCTTATAACATAAAATGTTGAGCATCTTGATCATCTTGTTCGTAAATATAATATTTATATAAAGATACCAAACCATCCATTTGAGTATCTTATTAGCAACTTGTTCAATATATTTCTATTCTCAATAATAAACATCTTCCATTAGCTATCCTTCAGGAAGTTTCCAAAACCATTTATTGTCTTCTGCCGAACTTCCCTTAAAAGCTACAATACCAAGCGATTTTTGTGCCCTTCTAACTGTAGGAGCAGAGATTTTATTTTTTTCTGCACCGGAAAAAATCTCATCTGAAGCCACCGGACCGTCTTTAAGTGTTGCTGTCAAATAACAAACGGCCTGGTTCAAAGCAGAATTATTTATGGGGTTATTAATAGATAACAATCTTTCAGGATCTGTAACAATGGGATGTTCCCCAAAAACAATCCGTTTATCGATAATCCCAAAAGAAAGACTAGTAGCATTGACAGATAGATTGGATTTAAAAGGAATGAACAGCCGTTGGGACTTCTCTTTGTCGCTTTTATCAAATGTCACAGCCCATACAGACCTTGCTGCAGCAGTAAAAGCGATGGACCCCATTGTTCGATAGATCGCCTGTAAGTTTTCGTTTTTATTAAGATGACTAACCGCAACTACGGCGATTTTATTTCGCTCAGCCAGGGACGCAAGAGGAGCCAATACTCCCCTTACTTCACTATTATTATGGCTATCAATGGTGGACAGATATGAAGTTATTGGATCTATAATCACAAGACGGACATCTTTGATTTCTTTTAATGCTTGTTCTAATGCCGGAATATGTTCAACCAGGTTAAAATAACCTATCTCCCCCCTTGTGGTAATGATTCCATCCAATATCTTTATTTTTTTTGTGTTAGCTCCTACAGCATCCGACCTTACTCTAACCGTATCAGCGATTCCGTCTTCAGCAGTCAAAATAATTACTGAACCCTTAGGAGCCGGTGGTGCCGAGTCCGGCCAAGCATTTCCATTGGTTACCTTGGCTGCAAAGTAAATCGTTAAGAAAGATTTCCCAACTCCAGGATCCCCAACTAGCAATGATAATTTACCCATCGGAATTCTGTTAAACCAAAGCCACTCCACTTGTTCGGGATTAACTGTATCAAGGCTAATTAAAATTGGTTTTGAATGTGCGGTTTCATATACTGAGGATTCTAATTTAAATTTTTTGGCATTAGTTAAAACCTCTATAAATTTTTCTAGCTTAGGGCCAAAGTATTTTTTTTCAGCAGTGTCTGAAAATTTATTGAGATAATCCGTAATATCAGCTTCATGCTTTTCTAATGGGACATGAGCGATATTAATATTTAACTTTGGGAAAACATTTTGAAGCACTGTCGCGTGCTTCTGGACATATCGCTCATTGCCAACATCATAAAGGAAAACAGCGTCCTTTATTCCTTCAAAATACGGATTAATCTTTTCTGGCCAACTATTACATCCAAATGGAGCTGACGTGCCCAACCAAGTTGTATTGAGCTTATTAACAGTGTCAGCATCCTTCTCCCCTTCACAGATAAATAAATGAGTAGTATTTTTGAACCTGTCAACGTTGTAGGGGAAAAGATCATATTCTTCATTCTTTTTTGGCCGCCTCCATTCATTCTGATCCTTTAGTTCAATCCAATATTTTTTTGTGCCGTCCTCATGCTTTTGTTTAACTTTTCTATAAACCTCAGTCCCTTCTAAATTTTTATATAGATAGTATTCAGTGCCAATCACCTTTCTCTCTACAGGTTCAAGATCACTGAAATCCTTGAGCAACTTTGAGCAAGCTTCTTTTCCTGTTATACGATCCATCTTTGCAACAAAGTCTACTATTGTCCCACTAAATCCAGGATCTCCATTGTCTAAATGCCAGTCATACCAACGCCAACCTCCATTATATCGCTTTATTTCAAAGCTCGGATTCTTGTCTGGCCGATCAGAATGAAAGGGACATCGAGCTTTACCTTCTGAGTTGCACTGGACGTTATAATGAACGGATGCATACTGCCTTAAATCTATTTCTCGTTTAATTTTTTCTAGTTGATCCATAATATACTCCAATAGTTGAATATGCCGAAGTCACTGAAATTGCCAAAAACTTAAAGTTCGCTGCAAATTTTCCCCGAGAAATTGTAACAGCAAAATGGGGGGTGCATATAATTGCCTTACCCTGCATATTTACTGCTACATTTTTTCATCTTCTAACCACCTAAAAACCTTAGCTGGAGGGTATCGTAATCCCTTCTCAAACTGAGCGATCGAAACATGATTCTTGTAGCCCAAATGCTTAGCAAGTTCTTGTTGGGACCAACGCTTTTTCCTCCGGGCTTTTCTGATTCTTTCAGCAACAGGTTTTTTTCTTACTTCAAAGCCATTAAGATAATCCTCAGTTTTCCTTTTCATATCTCGTGTACTTGAGAATGAGGATTTAAAGAATTTTTCCAGGAATTCAATAGCACTGACTCTCCATTGTGTTGAAATCGGATCCATAGGATGGTCTGGATTTTGGATAACCTGGCAGAGTTTTTTTATAACATATCGCTTGTCTTTCATTCTTCTAAAATCGACAGAAACCCCTTGAATTATTTTTATAGGATCTTTTGCAACCTCTTTTGTAGAATATAGAATCTCGAGAGGATTGCGCTTTGGGTTTTGGTAAGATTTGTTGTTGCTTTCCATAAAGATTTCTCCTTTTTTAATTGAATATGAAATTCTGTTTTGACATTTGTTTTGTTTTATCCTTAAAATAAAAAGCCCGATTTATTTCATGTTCCTGCATGTTTGATTTCCGGGTAAGGCGAGGGTTGCCGCCCTCGCTTTTTTTATTTTGCCTGAATACTATTCACTATTTTTATAATCAGCTCCTTCAGATAAACGGCAGTCATGTTTAACTTATGAATCTTTTCACCGGCGATTGTATCCTCTAGGAATGCGATAAATATATTCTCAAAATAAATTTTCATCAGCATCTTCAATAACAGATTCGACAGGTTTAAAATGAATTAACTTTTCCCGGGTTATTTGAGGATCTCTTGAGTCCCTGATATGAACTACTTGAGCCTCAAATTTCAATCCGATTAAGCCATCAGAGTCCATATCCACTTCCCCATGTTCATTTCTATGTCCACCTAATGCTTCAAGAAGATCTCTGAAACACTCCTCCCAAGCAGCAATGTATTGTTGCAATATTCTAGAGCTACCATCCTCGAAAACTGTTTTAAATTTGAAAATGAAATATTCACCTCCATTTGGTCCCTCTCCTTTCTTGGGCTCAGCAAAAACCTCAAATAGATAATTGCCCTCCTGCAACAAATTTTTTTGACTTGGTTTGTAAAAAAGTCTAACCATTACTTTCCTCCTTTATTTATTTCTATGTAGTAAATAAATATTTTTTATATGCTACATCTTTTACATTTGAGTCACATGAAATTATCATCTTCTGGAAACAGCCATTCTCCCTTCACGTCAAGGGCTGCAGCCAATTTCTTTCTTTGCTCTTTTGAAGGAACTAAATATCCAGATTCGATCCTTGAAATCGTGGAATAATGAATTCCAGTTTCCAACCACAATTTAATCTGAGGTTTGTTCTTAAAAAACCTTGCCTCTTTCATTCTGTTTTTCATAATAATTCCTCCTAATCATCAGTGAGTATGTTAGAATTTTAGAGCATTGAAATGAGGATGTACGTTACCCTTATTAATTTTTTCAAATTCAAAGGGATACGGATTTTCTGGGGGATATAATGAAACAAATAATAAGAACTAACTTCACAAGAAATCAAGTAGACTCATTTTTAAAAAGAAAATTTGAATATGGAATTTGGGAATTTGAGTTTAGCTTGGTTTATATATACTCGTTATACTATGAAAAAAAAGAAGAAAAAGTTTTCGATTTCATCGACAACAGAATAAGAAGATTGGAAACAATAAAGAAAAAAACCATTGAAATTATGGATGATTTTTCAACCGATATGAATCTATATAAGTTACAGAATAGATATGAAGATGAATCTAAAAGAACCAAATGGACACCTCAAGCTAAATCTTCGTTTATTATTAAAAAATTTAAATTAAGTCCATTTTATTCAGTAATTGATAGCCTGATTAATGGATACCAAGAACATAAATCTTATTTGAAAGAAGGAGAAATATCTAAAATTATTGATTTCAGAGTTAATTTAAAACCAATTAACCTGGCTGTATTAATTTGGAGTCATGCAATGAGAAGAGGAAAAAATGTGGATTGGATAAACATGGGAAACCTTTTAAATTGGATGATAAAAAAATTGAAAGAGATGAGTATGATTAAATTTTATGGATTTGATAATGGTTATGCACCTTCTTCTGAAACATTGAGGCTCACTTGGAATAAATATAAAAAAACAAAATATTATTCTTTGAGTGAATCTATCTTTCTCACTTTTTTTAAAAAGGGAAAAGATGAAGGTAGCAAGAGATTTCCAAAACCTCTAGATGATTTAGATGATTATTTAAAATGGGAAGATAAAGACTTGGATCACAATAATAAACTTTCAGATATCCATGTTCTTAGCTGGTTTCTCTTTGATGTTAATCCATGGAAAGATTTAGCTCAGTAAATGCAGTCAATCAACATATAGTTAAGCCAGGCGTTCTATATGATCCGGATTCCTGATAATTACATTCAAGGACCTGAAACACTTGATTTACCCCAGGCTTGGATTCTCTTCCATCAATTTTGGGACTAAGCAGTAACTCCTCTTACAGCCATCGATGGGATCTCCATATCTCAAACATGGACCACCTGACTCCTTCAGAGCATTTAACCCGCGGCGATAGTTTTGCCGGCCGCTACGAAATCATCGAGAACTGGGTGAAGGAGGAATAGTGCCGTCTGTGTGGGCTATATATTACTGTTTTCCTGCTGTCGTATGCTTACCCTTGCTTCCCAATAGTTTTTTGTTCCACGTCACCCAGGCTGCCTTTTTCAGCCAAGAATCGTGTGTCTGGAGTCGCTCGCTGGCCAGGTTCTTCGCCTGGTAGACTTTATAGATTGACTCGATCGCTATAAATAAATATCCTATCTACACATAGGCAAGGAGGGACGATGACTATCGAATGCCCTAAGTGTCAGACGAATAATCCTAATACAGTTTGGTTAAAGAATGCATACAAGTACAATCCCGATGTGTTTGCTCATTCGTGTTTTGGAGTCAGGCTTTGAGATTTGGATGGTGGGAGCGGTATGAGTCGAGAGGTTCACGTACCGTTCTAAGAGGGGCTGGGGTGAAACTCCCCGGTCTACTCACCTTTTAAGCTTAGATTTAAGCTGTTTTTTGTTATTAAACCGCCAATTCTAAGGGTGAAATTACAAATTAATGAATACTCAAAATATATTTTGGTAATGTCAATTATGTTGCATAAAATTACAAAAAATAAAGAACTGTACCTAACCACTAATTACTATCTAGGAAAAAACCTTCCTGAGTTTTTATTCTAATTCACTTTCAGGTACCCAATTATAAAAATCATTGAGATCAAATATAATGAATTTTAGTTCTCTTCCTTGTATTTTTAATATTGTATTCACAGTCCTGCCGGATTTAAATGTGATAAGTTCAAGAATATTTCTTTTAGGAATCACAATTTTCTCTTCAGAAAGACTAAGGTTATAAAAAATTGCCTCTTTGTGAGTTAAGTCTATTTTCCATTTTTGCCTTTGGAAAGGTCCTAAATATTGATCTGCTTCGATACTTGATAGGATAATATCTTTAGTTTCATAATCAATCTCTTTCACTTCTTTTTTAAATACTTCTTCTTTGTCTTTTGATGTTTGGTTAGCTTTATTAAAAGCAAAATTTAAATTAACTTTAACGGGAGACTTACAAAATTTGCAGCTAGTGTTATAAAAATGACTCTCGTCGACCTTCATTTTCGCTTTATCAATCGCCATTACAAATGCCTTTTTGCAATTTGAGCATTTTGTCACAAACGAATTTTCAAGTGTTTTTCCATAATTTGATAATGCGGATATAAAAGCATAAATTATTGATAATATGAATAGAAATACAATTCCTATCCAGAATGGACTTGTACTTAATATCTCTGTAATACCGAGGCCTCTTTCTGTAGAAATTTTATAAATCCACCAGAAAATTACAATTATCCCATAAACTCGACTCCTGCGTACCCATATGTTTATGACATGATCAAAAAAACTGTAGTTTTTCGCTACTTCTTCTTTTCTTTTTTGTTTTTCTTCTTTATTTTTTTGTTCCTTTGTTAATTTTTGTTGATGCTTTTTTTGAATAGATTCATGTCCACCACGACTTTGTGCCTCCTCGTTAGCCAAATCCAATGCTTCTTGAGCATATTCATCTTTTTCAACAGTCAGCATCTTGATAAGTTCTTCATTGGATAAATGGGATATTCTATTTTTTAAATCTTTTAAATTGATCTCCATTTAACCCCCTTTTTATTTATAAGAATTTCTTTTTTTCACATGCAACAAAATCCTCGACTTTATGCACAATTTTTGCTTGCTGAAGTCCTGGAATGAGTGTAACACATTCAAAATGTATTTATAAGAATTTGGTTTTTGAGCTTGCTGTGGTTTACTCTCATTTTTATCCGATTTTCACCTACTGACATTCATAGACGTATAGATTATAGAGAAAATTTGTGAGAAATCAAAAAGAACTGCTGGAAAGAGTAGAATCACAAAGAAATTCAGGAAAAGAGCTAGAAATGAGATAGACTCCCCCTTCTCAATTATGGAATAAACAATTTCCTGCCTCTAGAAATATTCGCCTCTCTCCTCAACGGCCATCGAGAGGAGTTGCTCACAATTGTGTGGAGGAGGAGGCCGTTCGGCCATGAAGGTAAGCTTGAGGTGATCGATAATTTTGTCGATAACTTTATGATCTTTGATAAATGAGATCACTTTCATCTCTCCGCCGCATTGAGGACACAACAGAGGGTCAACTTCATAGACCTTTCTTATCATCTCCGCCCAGCCCTTTGGCAGGAAACAACTTAATAAGTAAAAGCACAGGACGCCGATCCCGGCCTCCCTGAAGTTGAAGATGCAAAGAAGAGGCTGGCAGGATTGAAATCAAGATCCTAAGAATAATAACGATCTGATTATTCTTGATAAAGAGACTCATCCCTCCCAGTCCAGGGGCAAACCAAAGATAACCCCCTCTCTGATATACACAATACTTTTCAGCATATAAAGACAGTTTGAGATTCAGATCTTAGCTGTCAAGGCCAATCAGGGGCAAACCCAAGTCCCTACATACATGTATCATATAAGTATCAAGGGAGAGGGGGGGAGATAATCTTCAAGCTTCTGTGCTTCCATATTATGTAATTGGGAAGGGAGGGGGCAATTCGAGAATCTCCTGGCTAATCAAACGATTTATTTAATAGAGGAGTTTATCAATTCTTGGAGGGATTGATGATATATGAAATAGATGAACTGGAAGAGCAATTAGCCAGAGTAATAAAAGTCTTCCAGGAAATCCGAGATATGTGTCAAGAGTATTTGGCAACTGAAGTAGATCCATTTGTATTACAGGCTGTTACCAATAAAGCCGATTATGGAATGAGTCGAATTCAAGAACTTGAATATCAAATAAAACTGAGGCGGGCCCTGGTGATCCAGGCCCCATTTGAAAGAATAGATCAGGCCTGATAGCCTGGGGGGAGTGGCCTCGGTTATAAGACGAGGCAGAAGGAGGGATAGTCTCACAGGGGGAAGATTGTTATTTTCCTGTTATTTACAATGCCGAGTCATCCATCGTGACAGCTGAAACCTCGTAGAGCCTCCCGTTTGTTTAACGGTTTTTTATCGGTTTTTTTAACCATCCCCGCGATTGTTTTTTACTGTTTTTTTAACTGGCATTTCGTCACTCATCTTCCTGGCTTTCTGCTCATTTCTATTTTTACTCTACTTTAGATTTTCTTCTTATTTCGACATGCTCCTACAATTCCGAATCATCGTTTGAAAGTATACCTATTTCTACCTATAGGGTCTTTCTTTCCACTACCTACCCTGGTCCCTGCGACGTCAGAAAAACACCCTATCACCACACCTTTAAAGCCGGATCTCGTCTTATTAATTTGAGGCGTACATCTCGCACAAAGCGGCCTTTTTAACCAGGGGGGCTCGGCTACGGCCGGCCCTCGATGCCTCAATCCGATTTGCGAGTTTTTCAATTATTTTCCCATGGAAGACCCCGTTTTCTCGGGGGAAAAGGCTTTTTATGGTATAATATAGGATAATTCCCCAAGTCATATCTTCCCCCTTTTTCCAACTATGAGATGTCTGGAAAAATAAATCAAAAAAGCAACTTATATTCTATTAATCTCGGATCTCTTCGCTACGCGGAAGGGCTATCAACGGCGCCTGACGATATCGAAGGATTTCGGTCCTCTTACTACTATAGTCAGCCAACCGTTTGCGTAAAGTGTTACTATCCCACCACGACGGAGCCGATCCAGCGCGATGTCCTTGTTATTTTCGGTAATATCTTCTGCGCCCAATCTATCGGAGAGAAGCTGCTCGAACTCCTCCAACGCGAAGTTGGTACCATCAGGGTAGAAGCGTTCAAAGTCTGCAAGACCCATGTTTCTAGGGTGGAAGAGAGCAATCACAGTTTTGTCCTTCGGATACTCCAGCCTATACTGCAACTCCAGCGTCCGCCTGATCTCACCTTCCATCTGCTTGTAGCTGTCGCCGACGGTGTCTGCGCTTTCGTCCAAGAAGAAATCCGGCGTCAGTGGACTGGGAAGGGTAACCGGCAGTTGCTCCACCGGGATTTCCACCATAACCTTAAACGGCCCTTCTTTCACAGATGCAACGACGGGAGTGGTCCCAACAAATTTCTCCGCTTCGCTACCTACGGTCACGTATGCTCTGAGTCCAAGCGGGATAGACGAGATCCATACCTGGCCTGCAGAGAGCTCCGGGATGCCGAGCTTCGCCGTGGACTCCTGCGCTCGGTATTCCTCTACCAGCGCCGGAGTGGCGAAGTCGGCAAGCAGAACCACTACCATCAAGGCCGTGATAGGGAGAACAAATTTGTACCGCATAACTTACCTCCATTGTAAATATATAATTTGTGTGTTAAAAATTATTTTACACTTCATTGTACCTTTGATTTTAATGATTTTACGACCATTTTAATCTATATTATTGGTTTTACCCATATTAAGATAGGAATTTCCTTTTTGTGCTTGCGACAAATCTCTCACAAATTTTCCCTAATTACCGCCCATTAACATCCAAAAATAATAGTATCACACCTAAAACGACACGGTCAAGTACTCAAAAAGCGACACAAATCCCCCGAAACCTCCAAACCATAGAGTTTAAGCTAGACACCACCCTTGAATCAGAAAAAAACAGCCACAGAGTCTCTCAGAAATACTCTCCACTCTCCTCGGCTGCCATCAGGAATTCCTGCTGGACACGTTGTGGAGGTGGAGGCCGTTGAGCCATGAAGGTGAGTTTAAGGTGATCGATAATTTTGTCGATAAATGCGAAAAATTCCTCTTCCTCTGGAAATGACCTTACGGAAAGCCTCCGATCCCGACCTCCCTGAAGTTGACGATACGAAGGAGAGGATAGCGGACCAAAAGGTTTATACAACTTGGAGAATCCTCTGGAGGGGTGGGGAAAAATCCCATTAGGCTGGAATTTTTTTCAGGAGGGTCGGTCTTATTGTTAAAAAATTTTTCGAGTCAGACCATGTCACAGTGTAAGTGGCCCCCCCCTAATTCCGGTGCTTCCTTCATTAACTGTTGTTTCTAAGCCGAAATCCACGTAAACTTCTCTACTCGGACCCGAGTTCTCAAAAACATGAAAACCCTCCAAAAAATTAGAGTTTGTCCCAAAGTGACGGGAAAGATTTGACATGAACATAAAAGAAGGGCTACAACCTTCAAATGAAGTTATCAAAATCAATGGAGGTGTAGCCCAATGGACGAACTCGAAATCAAGA
>SDBT01012939.1_pt1 | contig 13384 bp, 15 predicted proteins | sample 2277101 | NCBI WGS metagenome assembly SDBT01 (sample SAMN10404973, study PRJNA504765) | marine sediment metagenome | isolation source: marine sediment core GS10_PC15, 103 cmbsf | place: Arctic Ocean: Southern Knipovich Ridge | collected 2010 | reverse complement strand
ATATATATAGTATGTAATAATTTTTAATATATAAGGTATTAGCCGCAATTATCCCGGAGGAGGCGGTCTTGGCCGGAATAAAGTGTGGGGGAGGAGGGACTTTGACGTGTATTCACCTGACGCTATCAGGAGTGGGGTTGATTGACATGAACTACTTAGACAGAGCTGGTCGGATTGTGTCCCCTGTAGAGAGACAACTACTTCGGTGGTAATTTGAATGGAAACTCTGCACTACAGTAAACTTCATCCCCCACCACCTGCACCTTCGTTACATTCATCCCATGACTACCCGCCTTCGCCAACCGGTCAGCCACCATATTATCTTTCCGGCTTATCAGGCTAATCTCATAGCTCTTCGTTTTCTGCCTCAGTAGGTTCCTCACCCGGTCGTTCAGCCTCTCCAACACCGGATTCACCACGGTCGCCCCACCTATCAGCTGGCTAAACACCAGTTCACTGTCCGTACAGAACAGGGTCCTCATCCCCTTCTCCATTTCCTGCAGGGCAAACAGGAACGCCTCATACTCCGCCCGGTTATTGGTCGTCATCCCAATATACTTCCCCCGACCCCCAATAATATCCCCTACAAGGGACACAAATACATACCCAACACCCCCCGGCCCCGGGTTCCCCTTACAGCTGCCGTCCACATACACGATTAAATCATAGTCATGCTCTTTCTTCATGGTTTTGCTCCTTGTCAACAACTGGGACATTCTCTCTCAATTATCTTACCACTGCGGCCACAAACCATACAGTACAGAAGTTTTGGGTAAGCATCTACTTTTTGAATTCTTGTACCACATTTATCACATATTTCTACCCTCTTAAACCCCCCACAGTAAAGGCATCCGCTCTTCTTCAACGACACCTTTGCGTTCAATCCCCCCATAATCAGGTCCTGTGTTTCCTTCTTCATTTTTTTGGTTCCTTACTTCTCAAATATTCCTCTAGTTCTTTGGTAGTCCCCCTAAAAATAGGAAGGGCAGCATCAACCACATAAAAGGTTTTTTTACATTCTGAACAATGATATACTCCTGTGGAACCTTCATACACAGGCATATATCTATCTTCCACCCAGTGGTGCCCACCATATTCTAGACAATTCACTTCTTTTCTTAGTCTCTTAATCTCTTGCTGTAGTTCTATAAACGGGGTGCTTTCTTCTATTTTCTCTGAAAATGATTTCATAAATAACTCCTTACATTTGACTTAACAGGTTCAGCCATCGTTTCTTCACACTATATACCTTTGGCCCCTTACCGTTTTTGCCTTGTGCTATCTTGTCTACCAGTCCCAATATTACAAGGTCATCCATCCACCTCGTCACTGTTGGGTTGGCGTACCCTATCTGCTTGGCCAGCATGGCTATGGTAGGCCGGACTTTCTTACCTTCCCATCCCCTCAGCAACGTCAACGGCACTTTCCTCCGGTTGCTCATGGTATCGGTGGCCGTCTTCACACAAAGGCCCATCACATAGTCATCCACCACCCTCATTTCCCGGGCCATACAGATACCCTTTGCCAGACTCTCCAGCTGCTTTGCAACCCTTGTTGGTATTTCCGGGTCAAACGGCTCTAATACTCCCGCATTCCACTTATCTCGTTTAATGTACGTCCGGCCATAAGCAGCGAACAGGCTGGCTTCCTTCAACACAACTAGCTGCTTGTGAGTAATTGATACCGGCCTTTGTCGTATTGCTAACACCCGATGAGCAGCCCTCTTCATTTCCTCGCTCCTCATCTTCTTGCTTTCATGCGTATTCAGGGCACACATCACCCGCTTCTCAATCTCATCACCGATGCCCGGCTCTTTCCCAACCCTCGGCTTCGGCATTTCATAAATCAGGAACCGGGCACCTAAGGCACTCATCATCTTCTCATGGTGGTATATCTCACTGGTCACACCGGTAATTATCCCAAACTTCACTTTATACACGGCCTCTTTCCCGGTCCCGAAATGTGCCCGGAGGACTCCATCATACACATCCCTCAGCTGACCACATATTGTCTGTACATCCTCATTTCGCATCTTCATTATGGCGGTAAAATCCTTGATGCACAGTATCTTCCCCCTCAATTTCGGTAGTAGGCTGGGGTCAGGTTGGCCAGGCTCCGGTACAATCCCACTCACCAACGTATGACTGGTCAGCGTACTGATGGGGAAGATACTGGCGTGCCCATCCATGGCCTGTATAATCTCCGTCTTCCCTATCCCCGGTGCCCCCACAATATGCATCCACAGGGGGTCACAATCCAACCGGCCCGAGAACACAGCCCCAAACACCACGTCCACATACGTGTCATCCTCCACATACAGCCACTTATGCAGGACATCCTTAAACTCATCCAACTTACACGACATTTTGCATCCCTTAAATTTGATTCATCCTCGGCCTAGCAAAGTATTTACCAGCCATTTCGTCTTTTATTCCCATTGAGAAAGTGACCTTCAAGACTTGATGGACTGGATAATAACATTCTCTACCCTCTTCCCAGTTCCGCCATCCATAATTGATAATCCTATGAGCATGTTCCCGGGCTTTGGTTGAATTAGATACTTCATAGACGAAAATTCGCCCATCTTGCATGTACACACTTATTTCACACATTTCTGACTCCTTAAAAAACTCACTACAGGGGACACAAAAAAACTAACCCTAATTCTACACTACTACGTCCGGTGGGCTAAAATGTTCATGGCTTTTTTCAGTTTTTTCATTTTATCCCCTTGACATCCTCCTCTTTTCCCTATATAATAAAACCATGGAGTTCAGAACAAAACGACATCAGGTTGGGCCAGCGAACCATCTGGTCGAAATAACTGTCCTCATGCGATGGTTGGGCCTCAAGAAGGGTGCCGCCAACAAACTGCTAAGGGTCCTTTGGGTCCCCGTCATCCATGTAGGCCATGAAGCTTACTTCAACCTCAACACTCTCGACAAGGTGATTTACTATCTTACTCGCCATGCCAGCTGTGGATTTGCGGCTCCCGGCTCAGAATTCAAGAACAAGATGAAACATGCTGATGGTCTGGTTAAGGTGGCCATAGACAGCGACGACCTCAAAACCATGCAGTCTCCAGAGTTCCTCAAGGAATGGAAGTCAGCAACCGGCAAAACAACGCAAGGCAGACCTCGAACCCTGAACCGAGAAACCCGGAGGAAAGATGGATAGTCCCGCCTCCACACACTCAACCCCCTCTTCTTTAGCTATTCGTCCGGAATCCGGGCTTCTCTCCACCGAGCAGGTCCAGAAACTCCTCGACTACAACAGCATAGAGACTATTCTGGAAGAGTTTAAGGTGGCAGAGTGGGACTCCGGGCGTGAGATAAGGGAACTATTATCCATTATCGAGGAGACCCAAGATTCCCGCATCAAGCTGGCAGCCATCAAGGAGTTAAACTACCGCCGGATGGAAGCCCTCAGAGCCGCTGGTCTGGTTGTCCAAGCCACCAAGGTCATCACCGCCCCAGACGGCAATAAAACCGTGTTTTCCACACAAGGGATAGCAGCAAATTTGGGTGTGTCCCCTGTAGTGAAGGAGATAGAAATTGAAGAACCTATTAAGGAGTCTAATAATGCCAAGAAAGAAGAAACAAAAACTAATACAAGAACCCCCAGTGAAGCAGGAAATACTGGACGACCTGATGAAGACCAAGCTAGCGGAGGACAACGACCTGATGGACATGGACGGGTTCGAGGAGCACCAAGAGAAGAAGGAACTGGAGACGGAAGTGCTGGTGGAGCCGGAGACAGTGGAGATAACCCCGGAGATGATAGCAGCAGCAGAGGACCTGATGCCGACAGTGGCCGAGGGGCTAAAGAAACACCTACAGGGGACACAAAAGACAGAAGCCACGACAACCATGACGGAGACACCCCCACCGCCAGTTTCAGACCACCCAAGCCCGGAAGTTTCGCTGGAATCTGTGGAGAGTCCGGTCCAGCAGGTGATGGCAAGTAGGGTACAGCCTGCGTGTCCAACGTGTGAGGCGATTAGGGAATACTGCAGCTATCATAGTGTAGCCATGATGTTTAAGCAGCTGTGTGAGGGTGCTCGGAATGTGTATCCTAACTACCGGAACTGGGCCTGTAATGTGGACCCGGTGAAGTCGGTGGTGGAGACATTGACATCGGAGGGCTATGTGGAAGAAATACTGCCGATTATTAAGATGATGCTGGGCAGTAATTTTGGGAATCCACAGTGGCGGGCGACGGTGGCTATAGGTATTGCAATCTGTGATACCACGCGGCATATAACCTATATGATGAAGGCTCAAGAGGTAAGAGCAGGAGACGAAGAATCGAAGTAGCACCAATCAATTTTAAGCAGTTGCACCCGAATGAGCCATGGTATCCACTCTTTTTTGACGACCCTTACCTGACGAAGGATGGGCAGAAGCAGGCGAGGCTGGCGGCGGTGTGTACCCAGAGAACACCCATGGAGTTGGTGGCGGCTTGGGATTGCTTCCGGAGGCTCTATCTGTTGCCGACCGAGCCGGGTTTCTTCTACCATAACTTTGCGGAGAGTCCGGCGTTTCACTATCAGGCAATATATGATGTGGGGAAATGGGCACGGAATATACTGGTGGCTCCCCGGGGATTCAGTAAGAGTACAATTATTGCCACGGAACTGCCGTTGTTCCTGCTATTGACGAGACAGTATATCAGGCTGGCGTTGGCATTGGCGACTGACCGGATGATAGAGGAGCGGTTTGATACCATTATTAAGCAGCTGACGGAGAACCCGTTTATACTGGAGGACTTTGGGGAGCAGAAGCCGAAGAGGGGGTCAGCGATATGGAACCGGCACAATATTAACCTCAAGGAGAGAGGGTCGAGGCTGAGTGGAGTTAGTGTTACGGGCCGGAAGAGGGGTGCGAGGCCGGACTTTATCTTTCTGGATGACCCGGAATATGACCCGGAGAGTGATTCGGCGTCGTCTGCCCTCATTCTTAAGGAGAAGTTTGAGACGCTGTTGTTTCGGCAGGTGCTTCCTATGTTGGAGAAGGGGTCAGCTATCTTCTGGGTAGGGACTATGATTAACCGGCGGTCGTTCTTGTACCATTCGTGCTATGGGAAAGACCCACGGTTTGAATTCTGGAACCGGAGAATCTTGAAGTCTCGGATAGAGGACACTGAGGGTGGAGAGACCAACCTGTTGTGGGACGGGAAGTATGACGAGGATTTCCTGAAAATGAAGGAAGGGGAGATGGGCCACTCTGCGTTTCAGGCGGAGTTCCAGAATGACCCAATTAGTGAGCAGGAGAGGGTACTCAAAGTAGATAGTTTTATGAATGAGTATGAGGTGGAGACACATACGAACAATGACCCGTTCTTGTCTACCAGTCCGGTGAGTTTCAGCAAATGGTCTAAGATAGAGAAACAGTGGGAGCCGGTAAAGGAGCCGTACAATAAGCTGATTTCAGGGATGTTCCGTATACTCCTGTATGACCCGGCGGAGGGCCTCAGCCAGCACCACGACTACTCATGTATTGCTGTGGTGGGGATAGATACGGACAACTGCCTATGGGTCCTCGATATGTGGATGGGGAGGGCCAAGGAGATTACCCTGCAGAATAAGTTTTATGCTATGGGTCTGAAATGGCAGCCTAGGGTGGCAGCGATTGAGGCGATAAGTGACCAAGTGGCCATTGCGGACAGTATGAGTACGTTTCTGGAGGGCCGGAGAGAAGGCGGTTGGTTCCCTCGTATTATGCCGTTGACGTATAAGCAGGTGAAGGGGGATAAGAGTAAGCCCAGCCGGATAGCCACGCTGGAGTGGAGGTTCCAGACTGGGAAGATTAAGTACCCGGCACACCTCAAGAATCAGTGGCCATATACCGCTCTGTACAGCCAGACGCAGGATTTCACCTATGATTTAGCGTTGTTGCCCCATGATGATGCAATAGATACAATAGCTATGTCATCGTTTGTAGTGCATGGACGGGGTATTAAAGGGCCACAGACCAGCAGGGAGCCTACATTTTTGGAGCAGGTGAAGGCCGGGCAGTTGAGGGTAGCCGGGGTTCCAATACTGAGTGGGATGAATACCAATGAAATTGATGAGGAGACGTTTACAGCCCTGATGAGAAGGAACAGGGGGCTTGACATGAAGAAGGATAGTGAGTATAATAAAGACAAGGAGAATGAGCCGATAGTGCGTAGGATGACCAGACGGCAGTTTAAGGCAAATAGACCTAAATGTAGAGGAGCCATGCGATGAGTCCAGAAGTAACAACTATAATTGCAGTCGTTTTGAAGATTTTGGAATTGGTAGCTTTTCCTGCGGCCTTGGTTATTATAGTGGCTATCCCGTGGAAACGGCAGAATGAGTGGGCTGCTATTCATCAGAAGCAGATGGATGTGTACACTGAGATGACGCAATCGTTGTTGGCTACTTGTGTAACTATACAGCAGGGACATCCAGCCGGGCCAGCCTTACTACAGAGTATGACGAGAGGCAAGCAGAAAAGACAGGAACCAGAGCCTAAAATTCCGAAGAGACCAGCAGGTGTAAGGATAATGCAAAAAGTACCTAATGGAAACGGGGACATATAATGGCTCACGAAATATATCTTCCGAAGGATAAAGACCAACGGGAACGAGTTCTCAATAGGCTGGTAGCTACTGGGGAACAGGCTCGACATATCCCCGAGGTGGGGTGGTGGCTTGCTCATCATTACCTACAGGGGGCACGTAACTTCCGCATGATAGATTATCAGAGTGGAACCGTGGAGGTAGGGTACGATAATTCTTCGGGGGATATGCAGTTCCGGTATGATGATGTGGTTAGTAAGTTTCAGGCTCAGGTTGGACGCCTCATGCGTATTGACCTTGCTCCACAGGTGGAGAAGAAGGGGATAGGGCTGGAGGGATTACGCAATGCATGTATTTCTCAGGTGGCCTTGAATTCTGCCTTTCCGGAAGCCAAGGTAGATGAATTGAAGCTGCGGATGTTGGCTCCCCTGACTAAGTATGGACTTATTGGGCTGGCTGTATGGAATGAGGGAGAAGATGTTGGGATAGATGTGGTTATGCCGTGGGAGTTGGTGCCGATACCGCCCGTACCGACAGAGGCCAAGGATGTGCGGGGAATTGCCCGGGTCCGGATAGTGCCGTTGGATTGGGTGCAGAAGCTGGAAATTACTCCCGGCAATAAGGGAAGAGACAATGTGTACAGCAAGATGAATGTCCAGAAGATTCCGGTAGGGCAGATGCCGACGACTGGGCAGTTCTCCACGTTTGCTGGGACTGTGGCGTTGACGGGTGATGCAGCGGAGGGGACAAGGGAGAGATATGGGTCCAAGGATGTGAAGACTACCAGAGGGGGAAAGGATAAGGAGCAGGTAGATGCCGTCAAGTTTGTGGAAGTGTGGATGGAAAATAGTATGGGGTATCTGGCCCAGTATGATATGATAGCCGGGGGGAAGCTAATTCATACGGTTACATCAAGCCCTCTCGACAAGAACATAATGCCGATTCAGACGTGCAATGATATTGATACGGGGGCATTCTGGGGCCGTAGTTTCGTTAGCCTGCAGATACCGTTGAACATGGAACTGGAGTGGGCGATAGGCCGCATGTTCCAGAATGTACAGGACGTGGACAACCTCGGTATTCTCATGGAACCTACTACTCTGGGGTTACCAACGGAAATAATGAGAGGTACTGATGGGATTAAACGAGCACGATATGAGCCGGACTATACGGTTCCGGACTTGAAGCCCTTCGTCCTCAAACCTGCTAACACAGGGATATGGCCGATTGAGACGATTAAGATGGGAGTTGGACTGTCGGATAAGATAGCTAACCAACCCACGGAAATGATGCAGGGTGGTGCTCCCGGGCGGGTAGATTCTCAGGCCGGGCTGGGCTTCCTGTATGAGATTTCTAATATTCCACTCGGGCCGACTGCAAGGGCACTGACCAAGGCTGTGAGTGGGTGCTACCGGGCTATACTGGATATTGTGCGGATGAAGTGGCCTCAACAGAAGATGGTGCAGGTTTCTCTACTCGATGATTCATTGGCTGGTATTACGCTGGACCCTCAAACAGGAACTATGGAGCTAACGGCTAATGTGATTCCCCACCCGGACGAAGTGACTATCAGTGTCCGTGCTATGCTGCCGAAGAGTAAAGAGCAGGAGAAAATGGAACTGGTGGAAGGTCTCAAGATGGGAACCATTGATATGTTTGAATATCGAGTGATAGTCCGGAAGAAGGGACTGGAACTTCCTGTCGGTAATGAGGCTGAATGGCAGAACTACCGGAGAGCTATGCTTGAGAACATCACATTGTTTGGTGATGGAAAGCAGCCCGGCCAAGTTATAGTCAGTCCTCTTGACATCCATGATGTACATTTGCGAATTCTCCAACCATTTATGGCAAGGCCGGAATTCTACGAAGCATCCCCCGAAGTCCGCACCAAGTTCATCGAACATTATCAGGCACACCTGATGGGTATAGGTAGCCTGCCTGACCAGATGCCGTATGTTGAACAGGCTGCTCAAGAAGAAGCTGTCCGCACCGGCCAACAGAAAGCCCCAGCAAATCAAGGTGGAAACGCTCCGCCCCAACAATAGTCTAAAAAAATAAGGAGTATAAAATACCTCAAGACCCTAATATACCCAGTACTTCTCCGGAAGACATAACTCAGATGACGCCGGGGTTTGTTCAAAGAATGTATAACTCTACATCCCCAGCTATTCAGAACCCTAATGGTACAGTATCCACACATAAAATGGAATATGCTTCGGACGAGCGGGGGTTTTTTGTTTACCCTACAATTATAGAACGGAATAGTAGACTAGAAGAACTATCAAGGGAGGAAGCCGTCAAGTATGCCTACCAGACTGGGGGGCTAAAGAGGTTTAAGACACAAGAAGAAGCTAAGAGGTTTGCGGCGGGTAGTTGGAAGAATGATGTTGTAGAGCAGAAAAAACAGGCACAAGAAATGTTAATGAAAATTCTTTTAGCAATGAAAATCTAAATTAAGGAGTCCAAAAATGCCACTAACACCAGAAGAAATTAAAGAACAGGCTGATGCCGACCAGAAAATCATTGATAATAAGGCCGCAGCCGACAAAGCCCTTGTAGACAAGGAGGCTACAGGGGACACAAAAGACAAGGACAAAGACAAGGACAAAGATAAGGCTGAAACCTTTGACGTAACGGTAGGTGGTCAGACGGTCCACATGACGCTGGAGGAACTGACGGCTGCTGCGTCCAAGTCCGCCGGGGCTGATGCTAAATTTGAGAAGGCCGCCTCTGACCGCAAGGCTGGGGCTGACGGTATCCGAATTCAGGAGCTGGCCGGGAAGATGAATAAGGGGACCCAGACTGAGACGGATGTAAAGGAGTTCGCTACCCTGATGGGTGGGGATGCTGATGCCCTGATGAAGCAGCTGAATACTGCCAAGGCAGAGGATAAGAAGGGAAAAGCGGACAAGGAAGCGTCCCCTGTAGAGTTTGATAAGTTGGATGACAGGACGAAGGCAGCCCTGAAAGCAGCGGAAGCACAAGATATTTCAAGAATTCGTGCAAAAATTGAAGAAGATGTGAGAATAGGGGTTGACAAAGACCCCGTTTTGAGTAAGATGGTAGATGAGGCCCCTAGTGAGTCTCAACAGCAACTAAAGAATACGCTCTTTGACATGGCGATGGATAGTGTAAGAGGTAGGATTTTGGCTAACGAGTCTTTCGGGCCTGAGATGATTTCGAGCGTTGCCCAGAAGGTAAGGTCTCAAATCAAAAATCTCGGTATCCTGAGCAGGGCAGTCGGGCAACCCGCAGTAGTGGGCCTTGGACCAGCCGGTGTAGGAGTCGCACCAGAAGTTCTTGCCAAGGAGCCGATTGGACGCAAAAGTGTTACAGACCCCAATTATGAGGATAATGCTGTGAAGAGGATGCAACAGGACATGATTAAACGGGCAGCAGCCGGAGCAGCGTCAGGTCGGTAAACTAGAATTGCACTAAGTTAGTCTTGTCATTGCAAGATAAATAAACGGTTAATCTCTTTTAGGAGAATTGCAATGGCTGTAACTTATGCTATTGATACGCTTGACAACTTCCTTCGTGAGGAGTTGCCAGCAACAATTAGTGAATCTTTACCGGATATTGCCCCGGTCTATAAGTACATCCAACAGTCCAGTATGGGTGTTACGGCCAAGGGTATCGGTAGAGACTGGAAAGTAACCCACCTGTATTCCACCGGTCTGGCTGGTTTGATTCAGAACGCCGACCCGCGTGGTGCCTCGATGTATGAGAATCAGACGTACACACAGGGTCAAGTGGTCTCGGGTGGTGTTGATGTGTTCCCCGCCGCAACCGCAAGTCCTCATGCCTTGAGTTTGAAGCGACAGTTGACGCTCCAGATGACGACCGGTAACTTCAATATTCCCGTTACATGGTTGGCTGGTGATGCGTTGAGTGCTGCTCAGCTTCAACAGGTTGTGAGGGATGTTAAGGCTGTTGGAGAGAATCGTGCCTTGAATGAGGCTCAGAGTTTCTTCATGGCGAGTAACAACACTCTTGCTCGGGTTTCTAGTTATGTTTCCACCAATGAGGCAAGCGGGTACATTACGTTTAAGGTCGCTGCCGGTAGTGGTCGTACTAGTTTCTTCCGTATAGGTATGATGGTCGATATTTTGGACCATGCAAGTTCCGGCACTTCGGCTACTCCGAACTTCGGTACTGATGTTAATGGTACTGATGTTATGAACTACTCTGACGGTGCAACCTATATGCCCCTTATTGTTTCAGATGTTGATTATTACAGTGGGGTAATTACTCTTGCTCATGCCGGTAATGCGGATGCTGATGTCGGAATGCAGGCTGCGGACTATGTAGGTGGAGTTGCGATTGAGAATGACGACTTCGTGGTTGTTCGTGGTTGTGGTACTGTGTCTGGTCGTGAGCAGCGAACTTGGGGCTTAGAGGACTGGATGGCCAGTTCAGGTCAGATTATGGGTGGGGCCGGTAGTGCCCACGCTCTTGACTTGGACACCTATAGTCAGTTTAAGTCTAAGGTCGTGGCTGTTAATGGGCCGCTGACCGATGGCGTTATGAACGGCTATGTCGGTGGGTTCCTTGATGCATTTCCGGGTGCGAGTGTTGACACTATTATCACTACGATGGGTGCTACACTTAAGTATCTGGAACAGCCTAGCCTGTACAATAACAGGATGGTGTATGACCGAAGTGGGAAGGCCCTTGATGTGAAGGGTGGCTGGGAAGACGTGAGTTATACGTTTAACGGCAGAACCTTCCGCTGGATGGTCAGTCCTATGGTTATGGCAGGACGCCTGTATGCCCTGAAACTGAACAGTGGCAACATCAAACGGTATGTGCCCCCGAAGGTTGGTGGGACGGATGCCCGGATTGGGTCCGAGATTGAGTTCTTAGCTCCTGTGGCTGGGCATACCAATATCTTTAAGATTGCTCATGCATCGACTGGTGCAAGTCAGGCCATCTTAGAGGCCCCCTTCTGGCAATACTGCCTGATAGCACCAATTGACGTTAAGGGAATTAAAATGACGGGCCTGACAGAAGCAACGATGGCCTAAAAAAAGTAACTATGCCCAAAGCTAAAGACAAAAAAACAGACCGTGAATTAGTGTTCAACATAGTCTACAGAAACTATTGTAAGAATGCTCGCAGAAAGAATTTGTCTTTTAGTATTTCTAGAGAGGTATTCCGTAAGATAATTTCCAGTAGATGTTTTTATTGTGGTAGTCCTCCTAGTGTCTATAAGGATTATCCTAGACGTCTTGGTGTATTGAAACGTAATGGCCTTGATAGAGTAGACAACACAAAAGGGTATAGTGAAGACAACGTAGTAGCTTGCTGCAAGAAGTGTAATATGATGAAAAGAACTTTTGATGTGGGTGAGTTTATAGCTCAAGCAGCCAAGATTGCACATGAACATTCTTTGTGTGTTCCCTGTAGTCGAGAAGTAAAAATTGAGAATAGCCCTCTGCTCCATGAAGATTCTGGCTCCTTTCTGGAGTAGGGGGTTTTATTAACTGTAGTCTAGTTTAGTATAGGAGAATTATTATGGCAGCAACAAGTCCTTTCAAAGTAAAAGATTTAGTGGCCAAATACGGCTGGCAGTTTCTTGGGTATCTGGCCAGCTTAGGAGTGCATGTTCCGGGCAACGGGGCAGTTTTATTCGTGGACAGTAATGCCACACTCGCCTCAGACGCCGACGATACAGAACATGGTCACTCTTTCGACAAACCCCTAGCGACCCTCGATTACGCAATCGGTTTGGCCACAGATGGTCAGGGTGATTTGATTATCTTGGCTCCCGGCCATGCGGAGAATTTGGCTGTCTCAACCAGTTGTGTTGTAGACAAGTCCGACCTTACAATTTTAGGATTAGGCATCGGGTTGAATCGTCCAACATTCTCTTTTATTACCAACACTACGGCTACGATAAGTGTTACATCACCAAATGTTACCTTTAAGAATTGTCGGTTCGTCTCTGCCATTGCAACTTTGGCTGTAGGAATCACAGTCGGTGCATCAGCACACGGTTTTTGGGCTGAGGACTGTGACTTTCGTGATGGTGGAACGGATATTCTGGAAATGGTTATTGCTATTTCGCTGGCCGCAGAGTGTGATGACGCAACAATTCTGAATTGTGAGTTCCACACTGTAACAGGTGGTAATTGTAGTTCCGCTATCTTTGCGACAGCAGGTAATGACAGACTCAGAGTAGAAGGATGTCATTCGTATGGATACTATTCAGCAGCAAATATTGATGCTAATGCAACTACACTCCACGCGGGAATAAACATCAAAGATAATACTTTGGTGAATATGCACGCTACCGGAAACACTATTGAGCTTTATACTGGTACTTCCGGCATTGTAGTTAGGAATATGGTTGGACATACAAGTGATACTATTGACCAAGCCATCTCTGGTGACGATGGAGTATACTTGTTTGAGAATTATGAGTGTGATGCAGTCGCCAAGTCTGCCATACTCATTCCAGCAACACTTTGTAGTTAATCAAATGTAGTTTAGTCTAGAATGTAGTTTTTGATTTTTATAGGAGAATTAAAATGGCAAAACAATTATATGACCCAGCTTTTCAGTACGGTATGTATGGGATACTGGAAGGCCCTAACCGCCAGTCTAACGGTAATACCTTCTTCGTGGATAGCACCAGCGGCGAGAATTCAGGTTCAGGTGAATGGGGTAACTCATGGGATACACCATACGCCACGGTGAATTATGCAATTAGTAAGTGTACGACCGGTGCTGGGGACATAATCCTAGTGGCGGCTGCTCACGCCGAGGACCTTAACGCTACCTCCACATCTTCCGGTGCTGCAGCTAACCAGTTCTGTATCGACAAGGGTGACATATC